>ERZ1026796.18-NODE-18-length-148748-cov-6.993938_pt1 | contig 148748 bp, 144 predicted proteins | sample MGYA00520874_ERZ1026796 | MGnify/ENA primary metagenome ERZ1026796 (study PRJEB33270, sample SAMEA104284474) | anaerobic digester metagenome | biome: Anaerobic digester microbiome; feature: mesophilic sludge digester; material: Anaerobic digester biomass | place...
CCGGTGATCGCCGCCGAAACGCTTCCAATGCTCATGTGGGCAAGGGCGGCTGCGCCCACGAGCGGTACCGCCTGCACCAGGTCGGTGCCCACCAGTTCCGACCGTTTGAGCTTCGGGTAGAGCAGGGTGAGTACGGCGATCATGAGCGACCCGGAGCCCACCGAGGTCAGGCCAACCACCGTTCCGCCGATCAACCCGAGCGCCACGGTGGGGATGGGCCGCACCGGGGTCGGTGGGCCCACATGATCGGGCACCGGGTTGCGGGCCCGCCACACCATGACGGCGGCGGCAGCCAGCAGCGTGAAGCCCAGCATGATCTTCACCAGCTCATCGGCGCCGGCACCGACGGCATGAAGCAGCGTCACACCGGCCAAAGCACCGGGTACCGACCCCAATGAGAGCCATCGCACGAGGTCCCAACGCACGGTGCCGGCCCGAGCGTGGATGGCGCCACCGAAGGGCTTCACCGCAAGCGACGTCACGAGGTCGGAACCGACGGCTGCGGTGGGCGGCACACCGAAGACCAGCACCAGCATCGGGGTGAGCAAAGCGCCGCCGCCCATGCCGGTGAGCCCCATGGTGAATCCACCGAGGAGCCCTCCAATCACCAGGCCCGGGTCGATCCAACCCACGATGTCCGCCAGCACGACGGGTCATGTTACGCCTAAACCCGACCAAATCAATCGGGAATTGGAACCAGGGCTGTTTGGCCCATTCCGGCCGTTCGGGGTGCGGCCTGATCACGCCGTATGCTGCTGCGGCGGGATACTCCTCCATCGCCCGCGGAGAGGCCACCGGAATGATGCGACTCCAAGGCCGGCTGGGAGCCGCCTACACAGACGCCTCGCCCGAGGAATTGGACGTGCGGATCGCCGCCGCCAAGGCCACGCTTGGCGACAGGCTGTTCATCCTGGGGCACCACTATCAACGTGACGAGATCATTCGCTGGGTCGATGCGAGAGGCGACAGCTTCAAGCTGGCCAAGCTGGCTCAGGCGCGGCCCGAGGCCACCTACATCGTGTTCTGCGGCGTGCATTTCATGGCTGAGGCCGCCGACGTGCTGACCTCGCCGGAGCAGCGGGTGGTGCTGCCCGACCTGAACGCCGGCTGTTCGATGGCCGACATGGCCGATCTGGAATCGGTGGAGGACGCCTGGGACGAACTGGCGGCGGTGACCGACATTGAGAAGGTCGTCCCGATCACCTACATGAACTCATCGGCTGCGTTGAAGTCGTTCGTCGGTAGCCACGGTGGCGCCGTGTGCACCAGTTCCAACGCCAGGGCGGTGCTGGAGTGGGCATTCGCCAAAGGCGAGGGCACCAAGGTGCTCTTTTTTCCCGACCAACACCTGGGCCGCAACACCGGGTTCGATATGGGTTACGGCGAGTCCGACATGGCGGTCTGGGATCCACGCAAGGACCTTGGTGGCCTGGCGGAGGCCGACGCAAAGGCGGCCACCTTCCTGTTGTGGAAGGGCCACTGCACGGTGCATCAACGCTTCCGGCCGGAGCACATTGCGGCCTTCCGGGCCGAGCACCCCAACGGAATGGTGGTCGTGCACCCCGAGTGCTCTCACGACGTGGTGGAACTGGCCGACACGGTAGGTTCGACCGAGGTGATCCTGCGCACCGTCACCGAGGAGGCTCCGCCGGGCTCGGTCATCGGTGTGGGCACGGAGGTCCACATGGTGCAGCGCATGGCCGATGAGAACCCCGACCGCACCATCGTGTCGCTCGACCCGCTGGTGTGCCCATGTTCCACGATGTTCCGTATTGACGCACCGCACTTGTGCTGGGTTTTGGAGAACCTGGTCGAAGGCAACGTGGTGAACGAGATCCGTGTTGATGACGAGACCGCCGAGTGGGCGCGGGTGGCGTTGCAGCGCATGCTCGACATCGTGTGAGCCCGTCGATGGGGGATCCTCCGGTCGGGCACCTCGACGTGCCATCGCCCACCTGGCGCCTGGACTTCGACGAGGCGGGCGCGGGAGGGAGCCCCTTGCTTCTGGTGCACGGCTTTACCGGTGGTCGAGCGGATTTTGCCGACTGGATCGAACCGCTGGCGCAGTTGGGTCACCACGTGGTGGTGCCGGACCTTCGGGGCCACGGGGCCACAGGCGGCCCCGACGACCCTGGGGGGTACAGCCTGGAACTGTTCGCCACCGATCTGCTGGCGCTGGCCGATGATCTCGGCTGGAACCGTTTCGACCTTCTGGGTCATTCCATGGGTGGCTTCATCGCTCAGCAACTGATCGCAGAGCGCCCCGAACGTGTCAGTCGGTTGGTGCTGATGGACACCACCCATGGGCCGGTGCCGGGCATGGATCCGGAGATCCTCGAGTTGGGGATTGCACTGGCCCAATCCGAGGGCATGCAGGGTCTTGCAGACGTGATCGACGCGTTTGGTGCGTCGCCGCTGGAAACCGCTGCTGCCCGCAGCATACGCGAAACGCGCCCCGATCTGGTGGCGCTCGATCGGGCCAAGTTTCTGGCCGCAAAGCCCGCCATGTACGCCACGATGGGGCGATTGCTGGTGAGCGGCCCCGACCGGCTTGACCGCATGGCCCACGTCCGCGCACCCACGCTGGTGATGGTGGGGGAGCAGGACGGGCCCTTTCTGGATGGCAGTCGAGCACTTGCCCGCACGATCCCCGGGGCCGAGTTGGCGGTGATACCCGAAGCCGGCCATTCACCCCAACGAGAGGCACCCGACGCCTGGTGGGAGGCGTTCAGCCGGTTCCTCGCCGCCTCGACAGCCACTGGTTGACCTGCCGCTTGCCCCCGGGCGGGTGACCGGTGGGGGTGGGGAGTAGCCTGGCTCGTTCGCCGGAGGAAGGTTCCCCGCGACCCCCAAACACATGGCTGCCTTCTCCACCCCCTTGTTCGAACCAGCCCTGGTTCTAGCGCTGCTGTTTGTCCTGGTGCTGATCGCCCCACTTGCGGCCCGGGCCGTGCGCATGCCGTCGATCATCGGACTCATCGGCGCAGGCATCCTGATTGGGCCCTCGGCATTGGGCCTGTTGGAGCGAGAGGGCACCGTGGAGGTGCTCGGCAACGCCGGACTGCTGTACCTCATGTTCCAGGCAGGGTTGGAGCTGGACCTGGAGGAATTCCGGGAGCGGCGATCCCAGGCGCTGACCTTCGGCGCACTCACCTTCATCATCCCGTTCGCAGTGGCCATCCCGGTCAACCTGGCCCTGGGGTTCACCACCACCGCCGCGATCCTGTTGGCCATCAGCTGGGCGCCACACACGCTGCTGGCCTACCCGGTGGTGCAACGCCTGGGCCTGACCAAGGCCCGATCGGTTGCCATCACCGTCGGCGCCACCATCGTCACCGACACGGCCGCACTGACCGCCCTTGAACTCCTGGTGGAGAGCCATGAGGGCAGGCTGACCCCCGGGTTCGTGCTGAAGCTGATCCCCACCGCAGGTGCCGTGGTGGTGTTCATCGTGGTCGTGCTTCCCTGGCTGGGCCGCCAGTTTTTCGCCAGCGTCGGACAGGACCGGTCGGTGCGGTTTCTGTTCATCATGGCCGCCATGTTTCTGTCTGCGGGCCTGGCCGAGCTGGCGGGCCTGGAACCGATCATCGGTGCCTTCCTGGCGGGGCTGGCACTCAACCGGCTGGTGTCTGAGGGGTCGGAGCTCTCAAGCAGGATCGAGTTTTTCGGCTCGGCGTTCTTCATCCCCGTCTTTCTTATCTCGGTGGGCATGCTGGTGAACCTGGGCGTCGTCATCGATCGTCCTGCGATTCTGGTGCGGGCCGGGGTGTTCTCGTTGGTGGCCGTGGGAACCAAGATGGTGGCGGCGTTCATCGCCGGAAAACTTTTCCGCTACACCAACACCGAGATCGGCATCATGGCGTCGCTCTCCACCGCCCGTGCCGCAGCCACGTTGGCTGCCGCATTCGTTGGTTTGAGCGCCGGGCTGATCTCGGAGGTCACCGTTAACACCGTGGTGTTGGTGATCCTGGTGACCAGCCTGGTGTCATCGCTGTTGGCCACTCGTTTCGGGACCCAACTGCCGCCGCCCACCGAGCGCCGCCGCGCACCCGCCGAAAAGGTGCTGGTGCCGGTGGGCGACCCGAAACGCTCGATGGACGTGCTGCGGCTTGCCGGTATGTTGGCCGCCCCCGACACGGGAACGGTCGTGCCGGTGTCCGTGCTGGACCTCGAGGCGACCCAGGCCGATGTGAAGGCGCGACGAGCCGAGTTGGCGGAGGCCGAGCGCACCATCCTGGGGGAGGGCGCGGAGGCGACCTCGGTGGTGCGCCTCGACCTGACACCATCTGCGGGCATGTTGCACGCGTCGGTGGAGCAGGCGGCCACGGCGGTGCTGGTCGGTTGGAAGGGCTTTGCCAATCGAAACGGTTCAGCCTTTGGACAGCGGGTGGATGCGCTGCTGGCCGCCAGCCCGGTACCGGTGGTGGTGGCCCGATTGGGGCCTGCGGAGAACTGCGAGCGTGTGGTGATCGCCGTGTCGGACCACGACCTCACGCCGGCGGGTGCCCCGGGGGTAGAACTGGCGGTGTTGCTGGCGCGCCGCCTGGCCAAGGCACACCGGGCGGAACTGACCATCCTGGTGCCCCGGGAGCAGGTCACCCACAAGATGCTGGGCATGGAGGAGGATCAGGGACGATTGACGGTGGAGCGACGCCGCCCTGCCGTGGCGCTGCGCGACCTGACCACACCGGGCGACATGGTGGTGGTCACCCAACCGCGGGTTGAGCCGGGTTTGGGCGGCGAGGTGCCGCGTCTGGCCCGGGCCCTTCCCGATCGGTCGCTGCTGGTGATCGCGCCACGCTGAACATTGGGTGATGTGTCCGCCGACCAACGGATAGGGTCGCCTCCCATGTCAGAGGAACGATCAATCGGACTGTCGTCGAACGGCCCGCCTGAGACCGTGTTGCCCCCGCCGCCCGAACCGCTGACCGAGGCGCTGGCCGTCGCCGTCGGGCGCGATGCGGTTGCGTCGGTGGTGGCCGGCTACCCAACCTGGTCGGTTGCCTGGGCTGCGCTCGGCGACCATGGCCGCGACGACCTGGAGCGATACGCGGCCTACCGGGTGGGCTATCACCGGGGCCTGGACCTGCTGCGCCACTCCGGCTGGAGAGGGTCCGGTTACGTTCGTTGGGCATTCGAACCCAACCGCGGTTTCCTGCGCTGTCTGGTCGGTCTACGAACTGCCGCAGAGGCGATCGGCGAGCAGGACGAGACCGAACGTATCGACGTCTTCATCGACCAACTGGACCCGGGCTGGGACCGTCAGACCAACCTCGATGCAAACGACGCAGGAGACCTCTCATGAGCGAATCGACCCCCGACCCGTCGGCCTCGATCTCCGCCGGCTTTCCCGATCTGGGCACCTCCGTCGACGAGCTGGTGGCGACCATGACCGAGGAGCGCGCCGATGACCTGGACTGGCGGGGTGGCAAGGCATTCAGCCTCGTGTACAACGCCGACGACCCCGAGCTCGAGCGACTCCAGCACGACGTCGCCGAGATGTTCCTGCACGAGAACGCGCTCAACCCGTTTCGATATCGCACCCTCCTCCACATGGAAGGCGACGTCATCGACTGGGCGTCGGCGCTTCTGGGGGCTCCCCCCAGGTCCGGCTCACTCTCCTCCGGTGGTACCGAGAGCATCTTCCTGGCCGTGCAGGTGGCGCGTGACGAGGCTCGGGCTCGCGGCATCATCAACCCGACGATTCTCGCCCCCGAGACGGCGCACCCCGCATTTGAAAAAGCATGCAAGTACCTCGACGTCGAGCGGGTTCGCATCCCGCTACGCGACGACATGCGGGCCGATCCGAACGCCTACCGGTCGTCGATCGACGAGCGCACCATCCTGCTGGTGGGTTCGGCGCCCTGTTACCCCTACGGGGTGATCGATCCGATCGCAGAGATCGCGTCCACCGCCGCCGATGCCGGGTTGTTGTGCCACGTGGATGCGTGTTTGGGCGGCTGGCTGTTGCCGTTCTGGCGGTCGATCGGACGCGAGGTTCCCCCGTTTGACCTGTCGGTTCCTGGCGTCACGTCGCTGTCCGCCGACATCCACAAGTACGGGTACGCCTACAAGGGCGCCTCGGTGATCCTGTACTCGTCACCCGACTACGTCGATCGCCAGACCTTTATGTACGACGCGTGGCCGGGCGGCCTGTACGCGTCGCGCACCACCGCCGGTACCCGGCCCGGAGGGCCCATTGCGGGTGCATGGGCCACCATTTCGCACCTGGGTCGTGACGGCTATGAGCGGCAGGCCCGCCGGGTGGCCACCGCCACCGACGGGTTCCGCGCCGCCGTCGATGCGATCGAGGGCATTCGTGTCACCGGTGAACCGGATATGTCGGTGTTCGAGATCTCGACCGAGCCTGGTAGCGACCTGGACCTTGAAGGTGTCTCCGAAGAGATGGACGCCCGCAACTGGGCGTTGGATCGTCAGCAGGGTGGGCTGCACGTCATGCTGTCACCTGGGCACGATCGGGTGATCGACGCGTTCGCCGAGGACCTGGCCGCATCGGTCGCCGCGGGACGCACCGGCGCAGGTGCCAATGCGGTCTACGGCTCGGTAGTGTGAGCAACTCCACCACGTGAGGGACCCCCATGAGTAACGACATCCCCCAGATCTCGGTCGACGAGTTGCAGGCCGACCTTGAAGCCGAGGTGCCGTTGATCGACGTGCGCGAACGAGACGAATACGAGCTCGCCCATGTACCCGGCGCCATTTTGGTGCCGCTGACCCAGTTGCCCGAACGGTTGGGGGCCATCCCCACCGAGGAGCCGGTCAACCTCATCTGTCGGAGCGGCGCACGCAGCCAACGGGCGGCCCAGTTTCTGATCGGCCAGGGTTACCTGCCTCGCAACGTGACGGGTGGAACCGACGCCTGGATCAATGTGGGCTTTCGGGTGGAGACCGGGCCGCCGAGTGCATAGGAAGCCCGCTCGCAATGATTCGGGACCGTTGGAGCAACCCGACTGGGAGATGATCGAGACCCAGGGCGGCTTCGATGAGCTCCTCGACGAATGGAAGGGTGTCGAGCGGTATGCGCTCGACACCGAGTTTCATCGCGAGGGCACCTACCACCCCAGGGTTGCGCTGGTGCAGGTGGCGTGGCCCGGCCGCCTGGCGTTGATCGACCCGCTGGCGGTCAACCTGGCCCCGCTGTCGGAAGTGTTGGCGAGCGGCAGCTGTGCGGTGATGCACGCCGCCCGCCAGGACCTCGAAATCCTGCACCGAGAATGCGGCCTGGTCCCGACCGAACTCTTCGATACCCAGGTCGCCGCCAACTTCGTCGGCTTTTCCAACCCATCGCTCGGCACACTGTCTGAGCGATTGACCGGCAAGAAGGTGCCCAAGGGCGACCGACTCACCGACTGGATGCGGCGTCCTCTGAAGCCGACGCAACTGAGTTACGCCGCCGCCGATGTGCGCGACCTGCTCGACATTGCCGACCGGTTGATCGAGCAGTTGGATCGGCGGGACCGAACGACGTGGGCGGCGGACGCCATCGAGGAGGAACGAACCGACTCCTGGACCACTCGGGATCCGGCGGTGGCCTGGACCCGCATCAAAGAGGTGCGGCACCTTCGGGGCCAGGCGTTGGCGACCGCGCAGGCGTTGGCCATGTGGCGGGAGGAGGCGGCCGCCTCCGACGACGTGCCCACGCGCAACCTGTTGAGCGACCTGGGCCTGGTCGGCCTGGCCCAGACCCGGCCGGACACCGTCAAGACGGCTCGCGCGGTGCGCGGCGTGGACGGCCGAAACCTGCGTCACGGCCGAGCCGAGGATGCACTGGCGGTCATCGCCGCTTCCGAGGGTGCCGAACCGGCCGACGCTGAATCCTTGAGATCGCCGGAGGTGCCCGGTGATCTGCGTTCGGCGATCGGCCTGGTGACCACGTGGGTCAAGCAGTTGGCGAAGGATCTCGACCTCGATCCTTCCACCGTGGCCACCCGTCACGATGTTGAGATGTTGCTGGCCCCTGGCCCGGATGGCCGGTTGGGGAGCGGTTGGAGGGCCGAGTTGGTGGGCGATCCCATCCGGGATCTGGTGGCCGGCCAGTCGGCGCTGGCCTTTCAGCGCGGGAGCGGCCTGGTGTTGGAGCCTCGGTCGACCAGCGCGTAGCGCAGCCACCGCCAACCGCCAGGGCGAATCGTCGAAACCAAATCCAGGCGCTAGGCTGACGAACCTTGGAATCGAACCCGTAGCGGTGCTGCAGTAGTGCGGCTCCGCTATGACCGCCGCACTACTACCCCGTGGAGCGTGACCCGTGAAAAAGGGTCGTCATCGTCGTTTCGAAGAGGCACGTGCCCTCAAGCGAAGCTCTGACATCGATATTGAAGCCGTCTTCTCCGTCCCCAAGGGGCCGTGTGAGGAGTGCGGGGCCGAACCGGAGGACAGCCACGCCACCTGGTGCATGGCGGAGGATGCCTTGGAAGAGGAATACAGCTAGCACCCCGTGGGGGGTGAGTGGTTGACGCCGCCGATCGGGCAGGTGGGGGGCACTACGGTTTCGGCCGTGAACGTCGCCGACTCCGCCCGAGAGTGGTTTTCCCTCGATGATGACGAGGGAACCTGGCTTTTTGACGTGACGTTCCTGGCCAGCGCCTGGCAGTGTGTGTGGGGGCAGGGTTGCCCGGGCATCGAACCCGAACCCGACGTGACCTCCGCCCTCGGCTGCTGCACCCACGGAGCCCATTTCGGCGATGCTGACGACCGGGCCAGGGTGCGTGAAGCGGTGGATCGACTCGGTCCAACTCAATGGCAGCTTCGACCTGCGGACCGGCGCCGCTCACCTTTCGAGCGCACCGACGAAGGCTGGAAGACCCGGGTGGTCGACGGCGCATGCATCTTTTTGAACCGTCACGATGCCGATGCATCCGCTGGGTCGGGCCCGGGCTGTGTGCTGCATTCGGCGGCGGTGGTGGCGGGGGAGCGGCCGATGGATTGGAAACCCGAGGTGTGCTGGCAGTTGCCTCTGCGGCTGGAGCACCACACCGACGAGAGCGGCGCCGACCTGCACACGCTTCGCGAGTGGCGCCGCCGCGACTGGGGCGAGGGCGGGTCCGAATTCGGCTGGTGGTGCACCGAGGAGCACCTGGCGTTCACCGGTACCGAAGCGGTCTACGAATCGCTTCGCGACGAGGTGGTCGAGTTGATCGGCCCGACCCGGTACCGGGTGCTGGCCGGCTACCTTGACGGGCGGCGCCCGGGTGCCACGGCGGCCACGGGCCCCACGCCGGTGATGGTGGCCCATCCCGCCGTCCGCGCCCTACCGACCGACGCTGTGACCAAACCCCGAGGAGCGAGCTGATGGCAGGAGAGTTCGACGAGCTGCGGGCACGCCTTGAGGCGATCTCCGAGGAGCTGGCCGATCTGGCCATCGCCCGGTTGCGCGATTCGATCGATGCAGGCGGCACCGAGTTGCCGATCGACGAGCGCCGCCTCACCCGAGCCCGGCGGGCTGTTGAAAAGGCGGCCGGTCTCCTCCGCGACGAGCCGGACGAGTACGGAGGAAGCGCCTAGATCTCCACCTGGACACCGAGCTCGATCGTCTGCTCGGGGGGCAGCTTGAAGTACGCATCCGCGGTCGTGGCATTGCGCAACATGAACACGAAGAGGTGCTCTCGCCACTGGGCCATGCCGGGTCGGTCGGTCACCCGCAGGGTCTCACGACCGAGGACGTAGCTGGCGGCTGAAAAGTCGAGTCCGGTCAACTCGGTGCCGAGACGTGACAACTCCTTGGGCACGTCGACGTCGTCGGAGTAGCCCAGATGGATCTTGAGTTGCCAGACCCCGCTCGAACGTTTGACGGCTGTCAGCCGTTCGTCCTCGGGCACGTAGGGCCGACTCTGGATCAAGACGGCCAACACACACACGTTCTCGGGTAGAACACGGGCGTGGCGTAGCTGCGACGACAGCGCCTGGGGAACCACGTCGGGGTTGGAGCCCAGGTAGATGCCCACGCCCGGGCCACGCAGCGGGGGATCCTCTGCGAGTTGCTCGGCGAACTCGGACAGCGGGCGGGCGCGGTCGGCCAGCCGGGCAGCCGTGAGCGCCCGTCCCGTGAACCACGTGGTCAGGACCAGCAGCAGCACCAGGCCGATACCAATCGGAATCCAGCCGCCCTCGGGGATCTTGGGGAGGTTGGCTCCGAGGAGCGCCAGGTCGACCACCAGGAACACGGTGGTCAGCCCGATCGTCGGCCACTTCGACCAGCCGAACCGGTCGCGGGCCACTCGGTAGAACAAGACCGTGGTGATGAACATCGTGGACGTGACCGCGATGCCGTAGGCGGCGGCCAGGTTGCCGGAGTTTCTGAAGATCAACACGAGGGCCACGCAGGCGGCCAGGAGCAGCCAGTTGACCACTCCGATGTAGATCTGCCCTTCGGCCTCGTCGGACGTGTGGGTGATGCGCACCCTGGGCAGATAGCCCAGTTGTACCGCCTGGCGGGTCAGGCTGAACGCACCGGAGATCAGTGCCTGGCTGGCGATGACGGTGGCCATGGTCGCCAGGATCACGAGCGGCCACAACGCCCAACGGGGGGCCATGCGATAGAAGGGGTTGTCGATGTTCTCGGGGTGGGCCAACAACATGGCGCCCTGACCGAAATAGTTGAGCACCAGCCCGGGCAGCACGATCTTGTACCAGGCCCGGCGAATGGGGGAGACGCCAAAGTGGCCCATATCGGCGTACAGGGCCTCGACGCCGGTCACCACCAGGACCACCGAACCCAGGGCGATGAACCCGCGGGAACCGTTGTTGATGAGGAACTCGACGCCGTACCACGGGTTGATCGCCCGCAGGACCGCCAGTTGATCGGCGATGTGGGTGATGCCGAGCACGCCAAGCACCAAAAACCACACGAACATGACCGGGCCGAACACCCGGCCGACGGCGGCGGTGCCGCGTCGCTGCACGCTGAACAGGCCGATCAGGATGGCGATCGAAATGGGTACGACCAGCGGTTTCATCGACGCGGTCACCACGCTGGTGCCCTCCACGGCGGAGAGCACCGAGATGGCCGGGGTGATGATGCCGTCGCCGTAGAGCAACGCTGCGCCGAACAGCCCAAGGATCAGCAGCACCACCGCCTGGCGAGACGCATCGCGAGGGTTTTTGGGTCGGATCAGGGCCGTGAGGGCGAGGATGCCGCCCTCCCCGTGGTTGTCGGCCTTCAAGACGAACGTCAGGTACTTGAGGGACACCACCAACAACACCGCCCAGAGCACCAGCGAGAGCACGCCGATGATGTTGGCCTCGTTGATGGGTGGCGGGGCGTGGCCCGCTCCCTCAAACGTCTCTCGCAATGAGTACAGGGGACTGGTGCCAATGTCGCCGAACACCACCCCGAGCGCGCCCAGGGTGGCAACTCGTCCGGCAGGATGGCTTGGGCGCACAGCGGTGTCGGACACGAAGTGGTTCTCAGAGGCGGTGGGCACCCTCGTCCAGGTACCGAGAGCCCGTGAGCCTAACGCCGGTTTCGGTCTGCCTGGCGAAGCCAGGCTGCAATGCCAAGTGCCGAGCGCCGCGCCAGGGAGGCGCGGGACACCTCGGGACGGCGGAGATTGAGCAGGTTGAGGGCCGTCACACCCGCCAGGAACGCCCACAGCGTGACGCCTCTGGCCCGAGCGTTGAACGTGCGAGAGATCGCCCATCGTGCCCGGTCGGCACGCCAGCGGCTGGAAACCACGATCGCGTCCACGTCGCTGCTGCCCACCTGTGCGGAATCCTGAGCGGTGGCGCTGGCGGCGTGGACCCGATAGTGCAGGAGCACCCGATCGAGGTTGGCCAGCGCCACTCCTCGACGGCTCAGCGTCCGCCACAGGGCCAGGTCCTCGGCGTCAGGAAACCCGGAGGTGTACTGCAGTTCGCCGGTGCGGCGTCGGTCGATCGTCACGGTGGGGTGAGCGAGCGGGTTGCCGAAGTACAACGACGCAGCAACCAGTTTCGGCGAGGTGACGAACCGCCGGGACCCGACCTGGGTGCCGGCGGCATTGATGTAGTCGTGGGCGGTGCCCAGTACCCCGATTTCGGGATGGGCACGCAGGTATGCCAACTGGAGCTCCAGGCGGTCCGGCTCGGCAAGATCGTCGGCATCCATGCGGGCCAGGTAGCGGCCGGTGGCGGCGGCGAGTCCCAGGTTGAGCGCAGCGACCAGACCCACCGGCCCGGCCTCGATCACCCGTACCCGGGCATCCCGGGTGGCGTGTCGCCGCAAGACCGCCGACGAGCCATCGGTGGAGCCGTTTTCAACCGCCACCACCTCGAGGTCGGTCTCGGTCTGGCCCAGGATGCTGTCGATGGCGGCGTCGAGGAAGTCGCCCCCGTTGTGCACCGGCATCAGGACGCTCACCAGCGGGGTGCGCTGGTTCACGGAGCCGACCCGCCGACCCGCGCCCTGCCAAACCGCGCCCTGCCAAACCGCGCCCTGCCAAACCGCGCGGGGCCGAATCGCGATGTTGCGACGTTGGTGATCTGGCCGACGAGGTCGCTGTTGGAGTCGACCATCGCGGGGCCGGGACCCTCACCCCACACCTGATCGCGAACCTCGGGGGGAAACGTCCAGGTGCGCCAGGCGCCGGAATGAATCACGTCGACCAGTTCGGCATACGTCCTGGCGACGTGTCCCTTCACCAGCGATTCGTAGTCAAAGGCGAACGAGGTGCTGGACGCCCGCACGTAGTCGGCGAGGTCGAAGGGGTAGAACACCACTGGAATCCGCAGCAGGGCCGCATCAAACATCACCGAGGAGTAGTCGGTGACCACGCCGTCGACACGACCGATGAGTTCGTTGATCTCCGCCTCGTTGGGTACGAGTTCCACCCGGTCCAGCAGGCGGGGAAGCATCACCTTGTCGTAGAGGTGCGCCTTGATGAGGAGCCGCGTGTTGGCATCGGACAACGCCGACTCCAGCGCCTCCAGATCCGGCAGCGCCTCGGCCAGATCGAAGCCTGGCGGCACCCGCCACGTGGGTGCATACAGCAGCACGGCAGGGTGGTCGTCTCCGCCCCGGTCGGCGCCCTCGACTGCAACGGCGGCGCGGTCGGCGACGGACACGGTCATGCGGGGCGGGCGGCCGACCATCATGTGCCGGGCACGAGCGCCGAACGCACGCTGCATGGCCTGGGCCACCTGGGCTGATGGGGCCAAAACGAGGTCGTTCGGGATTGACCGCGGGTAGTACACCGTGGCCGCCCGCAGCCGATCGGCGAGAGTGCGCGGATGGTAGATGCGCCGGGCCGAGCCCACGGTGATGTCGTTCTCAATCTGCTTGAGCGGAATACCGTGGTACAGGTTGACGCCGACGGTCCCACCCGTGAGCGCAACGTTGACATCGGCCACATCGAACGCATACACGGCCACCCCCGCCCGCAGGGTGGACCAGATACCGCTGATGCTCCAGCGCCGCGCCGCGGAGCGTCCCTCGCCCCTCACGCGGTCCACCACAGCGTCGTCGCCCGAGACCCAGACGGCCGAAATCTCATGATGGTGATCCGCCACATGCTCAAACAGGAAGCGGGGATTGTCGACGTACGCGTCGGCCCGGCTGGCGAACACCCACCGATCGGCCCGTCGGGGTACAACACGGCTCAGCGTCCGCAGCATCCGTTGGATCAGGCCCACGAGCACCCGACCACCGGGCGCCAACAGGCCCAGCGGTGACTTTCGAACGGCCGGAGCGGTCAGGGGACTCAGCGCAACCCTCGTCGCGGCGACGTCGGGTCGTGCGGGCACTGGCTTGGCGTGGAACGCATCCGGGCGATGGTAGCCCCGCTACTGTGCGCCGATGCCACGTCCCCACCATGTCGACGGTGTGCCCCTCCCCGCCGAGCGAGTCAGGTTGGCGTCCGGTCGATCGCTGGCGTTCGAACTTGTCGGGGCGGGGCCGGGCCACCCGGTGGTGCTGGTGCTCCACGGCACGCCCGACAGCCGCCTGGCCACGCCCCCTGATCCGCTCGTCCCATCCGTCACCCAGATTCTGGTGGATCGGCCGGGGTTTGGCGACAGTGACGTCGACCCCGACGCCACGCCCTCCTCGGTGGCCGATGACCTGGCCGAAACGTGTGGGCTGCTGGGATTTGAACGCATCGGGGTGATGGCATGGTCTGCCGGTGCGCTGTTTGCCCTGGCGCTGGCAGCGCGCCACCCCTCGCTGGTGGGCAGGCTCGTCCTGGCGGCACCGCTGGCGCCGGCCGGTTCGTGGGCCGAAACCGCTCCCGATCGATTTCATTTCGAACATGCCGACATCGTTGATATCGCGCCGCTGTTGGTGCCTGAGGGCATCGACCTTGAGGCGGCCGTGCAGATCGTTCTGGGTGACGAATCGGCGGCGCGGCAGCGTGAGATCCTCTCGATCCCCGGTGCGGCCGAGCGCTTGGGCCTTGCGGTGATGGGCTCGGTGCAGTCCGGGCTCGTCGGGTTGCAGCGCGATCTTGCCGCGCAGTTGTTGATGCCCGACCTGGCCTCCATCGCCGCTCCCTGCCACATCGTGGTCGGTGCCGAGGACGCGACCTGTCCTCCGGCGATGGGGCAGTGGCTGGCCGGTCGGATGACGCACTCGGCGACGACCCTCCAACGGGTGGCCGGCGCCGGTCACGCGTTCCCGCTTCTCCGCTGGACCGAACTGGTGATGGCCGCCGCCGAGGCGGGGTGAGGTGAGGCGGGGTGAAGCGGAGCGGGGTGCCGGTGCGCGAGGCTGAGCCCATGGTGACCCTGAACCCGTTGGGCCGAGATCGACCGCTGGGGCTGGCCGCCGCTTCGGTTCGCGATTATCGGGAGGTGGCGCGACGAAGACTGCCACGGCAGTTGTTCGACTACATCGACGGGGGTGCCTACGAGGAGGCGACGTTGGCGGCCAACACCGCCGATCTGGAGGCGATCTCGCTGCGTCAGCGGGTGCTGCGCGACGTGTCCACCCGGACGATGAGCACCACGGTGCTGGGCGAGGAGCTGAGCCTGCCGGTGCTCCTGGCCCCGGTGGGGCTGGCGGGCATGTTTGCCAACCGGGCCGAGGTGGCGGCGGCACGAGCGGCCGAACACGCAGGTGTGAGCTTCGTGGAATCCACCGTGTCGATCTGCTCGTTGGAGGAGGTGGCCGCTGCGACCAAGCGGGCGCCGTGGTTTCAGCTGTACGTCATGCGGGACCGCGGGTATGCAGAGAATCTCATGGCCCGTGCCCAGGCGGTGGGGTGTCGCGTGCTGGTACTGACGGCGGACCTTGCGGTGGTGGGCGCCCGCTACCGCGATACCCGAAACGGCCTGGGCGGCCGGGTCTCGCCTGTGGGTGCGGCCATTCGGGGACTCGATCGGGTCAGCCACCCACGCTGGGTGTGGGAGGTGGGTATCCAAGGCAAGCCCCACACGTTCGGCAATCTCACCGATGCGGTTCCCGGAGGCAACTCACCCGACGACTTTCGAGACTGGGTGGACGCGCAGTTCGATCCGTCCGTCACCTGGGACGACCTGGCCTGGGTTCGCGATCACTGGGATGGCCCGGTGGTACTCAAAGGCATTCTCGATCCCGAGGATGCCCGGGCGGCCGCCGACGCCGGTGTCGACGCTGTGGTGGTGTCCAACCATGGCGGTCGTCAATTGGATGCTGTGCCATCAACGGCCGCGGCGCTGCCGGCGGTGGTCGAGGCCGTCGGCGATCGGATCGAGGTGTTGGTCGACGGCGGCGTCCGCAGCGGTCTGGACCTGCTCAAGATGATGGCGATGGGGGCCAAGGCCTGCCTGGTCGGTCGCCCGTGGGCCTGGGCGGTCGCCGCAAAAGGCGAGGCGGGGGTGGCACACCTGCTGGAGATTCTTCGGGACGAATTGGCGGTGGCGATGGCGCTCACCGGTACCACCGACGTGGCCGACCTCGGCCCGGACTCCCTGCTGCGATAGCCGGGGTGGATGGGTTCTCCGGTCAGGTTCTGGCAGCACCGACCGTTGGCTGGACCTCATGCAGGCTGTGGTCCACCCTGCCGTAGAGGGTCGAACGCTGACAGAGTGGGCGGCCCAGCGGTTCCACCAACGCAGCAAAGTCGTCAGCGGTCGCCAGCGTGCCGTGATCGGCGCCGGCAGCCCGGGAGATGTTCTCGTCCATCAGTGTTCCACCCAGGTCGTTGACCCCGGCCTGCAGCAACTGTCGGGCGCCTCCCAGACCCAGCTTGACCCAGGATGCCTGAATGTTGTCGATGTAGCCGCGATAGGCCAGTCGTCCGACCGCATGCATCAGCACGACCTCGCGCCAGGTGGGGCCCCGGCGGGCCTTGCGTTGCAGGTAGATGGGGCTGGCCATGTGGACGAACGGCAGCGGCACAAACTCGGTGAAGCCGCCGGTCTCCGCCTGCAGGTCGCGGGTGCGGATCAGGTGTCGGGCCCAGTGGCGGGGTTGCTCGATCGACCCAAACATGATGGTCACGTTGGATCGCAGCCCGACACGGTGCGCCACCCGATGGGCCTCCAACCACTCCTCGGTGTTGATCTTGTCCGGACACAACTCCGCCCGCACCTCATCATCGAGCACCTCGGCCGCCGTGCCGGGTAACGATGCGAGGCCGGCGTCGACGAGGCGGCCCAGGTACTTCTCCAGGTCCTCACCAAGACGTCCGGCACCTTCGGTGACCTCAAGCGCCGTGAAGCCATGGATGTGCATCTCCGGAACGGCTTCCTTCACCGCACGGGTGACGTCGAGGTAGTAGTCACCGTCGAAGTTGGGGTGGATCCCGCCCTGCAGCGTCACCTCGGTCGCGCCCCTCGCCCAGCCCTCCGCAGCCCGCTCGGCTATGTCGTCGAGCGTCAGCAGGTACGGGGTGCCCCGGAGGTTGAGCGACAGGGGGCCTTTGGAGAAACCGCAGAAGCGACACTTGAAGGTGCACACGTTGGTGTAGTTGATGTTGCGATTGACCACGTAGGTGACGTCGTCCCCGACCACCTCGGATCTCAACCGATCGGCTGCCTCGGCGATCTCGCCAACCTCGGGGCCTCGGGCGCCAAACAGCGTGACAATGCGGTCCTCATCCAGGTCCTCGCCGGCTTCAAAGGCCGTCAGCACCTCGTCGACGGCTCCCTGGAGACGCCGTGAACCGCCGCTGACAGCAGGCACGAGGACCGGAGGCTCCACCGGCACACCCGAGTACCACTGCGAACTGTCGATGCCGATCAACTCGACCTCGGCACCGTCTGCCACCTGGGCGGCGGCCCGCTCCTTGATTCGCTCGGGGAACACCGAACCGGGGTCGTCTCTGGCCAGAAACTCGGCGTCGGAGCGGTCCATGACCGCAAACCGCAGCTTCGGGTCGAGCCACCTCAGTGGCTCGGCGGCCCAAGCCGGGTGCACCGTCAGCCGCGGCGCGAGGGTGAACCCGGCCGCCTCGGTCACCTCCGTCAACCGGTCGAGGTCTGGCCAGGGGCGCTCGGGGTTGACGTGATCGGCCGTCACCGGCGAGACGCCACCCCAGTCGGACACCCCGGCGGCCAGCAGATGACCGAACTCGTCGGACAGGTTGGGTGGGGCCTGAACCGCCACGTCGTCGGGCAGGATGAGGCGCGCCAGCGCGATCGCCTCGGTGTAGGCATCGTCGGGGCACGGGTCCGACCGCCACATGGCGGTGCCGTGCTTGGGCAGAAAATTCTGGACGATCACCTCCTGCACGTGCCCGTGACGGCGATGCGACTCGGCGATCGCCACCAGCGCATCCACCCGGTCGGAGCGGCTCTCGCCGATGCCCACCAGAATTCCGGTGGTAAAGGGAATGGCCAGCTCACCGGCCCACTCCAGCGTCGCCAGGCGGCGGGTCGGCACCTTGTCGGGAGACCCCCGGTGCGCCTCCAGCCCGCCGTTGAGACTCTCGATCATCATGCCCTGAGACGGGGAGACCCGACGGAGTGCCAGGAGTTCCTCCGGGAAGAGCGCACCGGCATTGGCGTGGGGTAACAGGCCCGTCTCCTCGAGCACCGCGTTGGCCGCGTCCACCACGTAGTGGACCGTCGACTCGTACCCGTTGGTGTCCAGCCAGTCCCGAGCGGCCGGGTAGCGCAACTCCGGGCGCTCGCCGAGGGTGAACAGTGCCTCGTGGCAGCCGGCCTCAGCCCCGCCGCGGGCGAGTTTCAGCACCTCCTCGAGGCCCAGGTAGGGGTGCTCCAGCCGGGCCGGCGGTTGGGCGAACGTGCAGTAGCCACAACGATCCGAACACAGCATGGTCAACGGGATGAACACCTTCGGGGAGTAGGTCACCCGATTGCCAAAGGCCGCGTCGCGCCGTGCGGCAGCACGCGCCAGCAGCTCGGCGTGCGGCAACTCCAGAAGGTTGTGCATGCTCGGGACCATATCTCGCACCTGACGGTGCCCAACGGTCACCGTCATGGCTGCCGCTCGTGGCCTGCGTCATCGGGGTCGGCGTCATCTGAAGGTTTGGGTTGTCGGGGTTTGGGCATCACCACGTACAACGGTCGTGCCTTCACCTCCTCCACGACGCGGCCGACGTATTCGCCGATGACACCGAGAAACATCATCTGCAGTCCGCCAAGGCCCAGGACCACCAACAGCACGGTGGTCTGGCCGGAGAGAAACGGCGATCCGACCGCCCGCGCCACGATCACCACCGGTACCGCCAACAAGGCCAGCGTGGCGGCGATGAAGCCCACCAGCGTCGCCAGTTGCAGCGGCACGAACGAAAACGACGTCACCGCGTTGACCGCCAGGCGCAGCATGCGCCGCATCGGGTACTTGGTGCGGCCCGCGTATCTGGCAGAGCGGTCGTAGGCCACCCCCACCTGACGGAAGCCCGCCCAGGCCACCATTCCCCTGACGAACCGGTGTCGCTCACGCATCGAGGTGAGCACCTCCACCACGCAGCGATCCAAGAGCCGGTAGTCGCCGGCGTCCAGTTGGATGTCCAGGTCGGTGAGGCGCCGAATGCCGCGGTAGAACCACTTTGCAGTGGCGAGCTTGAAGCGACTTTCGCCGTGGCGTTGGTCGCGTACGGCGTGCACCACCTGGGCGCCGAGGCGCCACTGCGCAACCAGGTCACCGATGAGTTCGGGCGGGTCCTGAAGGTCGGAGTCGATCACCACCACGCCATCACCACGGGCCTGGTCGAGCCCGGCGGTGATGGCCACCTGGTGGCCGAAGTTGCGCGAGAACGTCACCACCGTGACCCGTGGGTCGTCTGCTGCGATCGCCGCCAGCAATGCGCCGGAGGAGTCGGTGGACCCGTCGTCGATGTACACCATCTCGCAGCGACCGGGGTCCAGCCCGTTGATGCCCTCCAAGGCCCCGCTCAGCCGACGGTGGAACTCTTCGATCGTGTCGGCCTCGTCAAACACCGGTGCGACCACGCTGAGCTCGGGCACGGTGAGCTCGGGCACGGTGCTCTTGGAGGGCCCGGAGGTGCGGCCGGGTTCAGCCATGGTCATCGCCGGATGGAGCGTCGCCCGCGCTTTGATTGGTTCTCTTGAGAACGCGGCGACGTCGCAGCGTGGTCAGCGCTCCGGCGCGCCATGCAATCACCACCAGGGTGATCACGACACCCACGTAGTCGGCCCATGAGCGCCGGAAGACGGCCTCGACGGTGTGGGCACCGCGGTCTGGCAACCGTGCGGTGAGGAATCCGTCCCGCTCCGAATTCGGGACGGGCGAACCATCCACCGAGAGGTGCCACTTCGGGAACGCCGGGATCCCGGTCACCAGTTGATCGGCGCCTTCGGTGCGCCACGTCACACGCTCCGGGCTCCACCCGGTCAACTCGGTGGTCTGGCCCTGCTGGGGGGCGGCGAGGTTGACCGGGCCCACGTGTTCCAGCACGGCGAGCCTGTCCGATGCCCAGATTCGTTGCCACTCGGGCAGCGACTCGTAGCGGGCCAGCGTGGCAGGTCGCCCAATCAGGTGCGAGACCCCGTTGCGCACGAGCTGCGGTTCGGCCTGGCGGGGGTCCATCTCGGCCAGGTGATATTGCAGGAAGGTGTCAACCGGGCTGATGGTTTCGCCCCCAAAACCGTTGAGCGTGGAGGCGTCGGCGTCCATCGCCAGCCAGAGCTCGGGGTGAACCGGGCCAAAGCCGGTGTCGAAGTTTGACTCGTGCACCCATGCGAAACGGCCCTCCGGCGTGACGGCCCGGGCCAGTACGCCACTTGCTGCCTGGAGCTCAGGGCTGGGCGCCGGGGCTGGTCGGGCCAGACCCGATGCGGGAATCAGGGCGGGAAAGGCAACGATGCCGGCGCCCAGCAGCGCCACCAACGTCAGGGCTGCCGGCTCGCTGCGGCGAGCCACAGCATGATCGGCCACCACGCCGATGGGAACGATCCACATCAGGGCGGCGTACCCCGTGCCCCGGTTGACCATCAGCAGGCCGGTGTCGCCGGGAAGCAGGTGGTACATGGCGTACAGCGCCAGAAGGACTGCCGGGCCGGCCATCACCACCGATACCCGCCACCGGCCCAGCGGCGCCATCGCCGGTGAAGCGACCAACAGCCACAGCGCGCAGATGGCGAGCGCCGCCAGCGTGATCATCACGATCAACTGTGAGCTCCAGAGGTCGGTGCGCACGAGCGACAGCACCTCCTGACCCAACTCCGGCGTGTCCCAGGTGGCCGTCGCCGGTCGGGGACCCGGGTTTTGGCTCAGCGGCAGGAGCCACCAGGCCCCGAACCCGGCTGCAAGGAGTCCGGCCAGGCCAAGCCGATAGGCGGCGCGGAGGCCGGCATGTGGGCCGCCGGCCGCAACGTCGCTCGGATCCGGTGGCGTCAGCGACCGGACCGCCACCAGGATGCCAAACGTGACCAGCGTCACCAGCGCCGAAGTGAGGTGGGTGACTGTGACCCCCGTGGCGGCAGCGGCGGCCAGCGTGACCCAGCGCCGGTCCGGCTGGTCCACCACGCGGATCAGTGCGCCCAGCGTGACCAGCACCATCGGCACCGCCAGTTGGTGGGGAACCAGCCCAAGATCGAACGTGCCGGCCAGACCGGTGCCGTAGGGCACCGACACACACAGCGCGGCGAGCCCGACCACCGAGGCGCCGGTGCGGCCCAGACGCAGGCCACGGGCCATGAAATATGCGGCGGGTGCGGTGGCCACGAACGCCAGAGCCCCAACCCAGCCCACCAGCGTGCGTTGATCGACGAGGCCCAACGACAGCAGGCGCAGCGCGGCGGCCACCAGGGACGCCCCCGGGCCGTAGAGCAGGAACTGCTGTGACCCCATCGAAAACGTGGGCCCCCAACCGTCAAGGTGACCCCTGGCGAAGATCTCGGTGAAGGCGAACGCGTTCTTGGCGACGTGGTACGGCGCATCGTCGCCCTCGGGCAAACCTCCGACCAACACCCGGCGCACCAGGATGAAGCCGACCAGCACGCCGATCGCGGGGCCCACGTTGGGCCAACAAGGCCGGGGCTCCGGCGTCAGGGCTCGTGCCCGCCCGCCCAGCCTGGCGGCCTGGGAACCCAACGACGACACCCAGGCAGGTGCCCGCTCGATACGGGGGGCAGGTTCGGAAGTGGTCTCCTCTGGCGCCTGGGGGTGAGCCACGCTCGACCGGCTACGTGCGGGCGGAACGGTCGACCCGCTCTGCCAACGTGGTCAGCACCTCGCGAAAGCTCTGGGCGAAACTTGCGACGCCTTCGGACTCGAGCGTTGCCCCGACATCATCCAGGTCGACCAACTCGCCCAACTGTTCCCAACGCTTTCGGTCGGCCTCGGGGTTTGCGTCCAGCGTGGACACCACCGTGCCATGGTCGTCGAACGCCTCCAGGGTGGCCTCCGGCAGCGTGTTGACCGTGTGGGGTCCGATCAATGAGTCGACGTAATAGGTGTCGGGGTAGTCGGGGTTCTTGGTGGAGGTGGACGCCCAGAGCGGGCGTTGCATGGTGGCGCCGCGTTCGGTGAGCGCGTCCCAGCGGGGGCCGCTGAAGGCCTCCATGGCCAGTTGATAGGCCAACTTGCCCTGTGTGATGGCGGCGGTGCCCATCAGGTCGAGGGCATCGTTGGTTCCGATTTCCTGCAGCCGACGATCGACCTCGGTGTCCACCCGACTGATGAAGAACGAGCCCACACTGGAGATGTGGCTGAGGCCGCCCTGGTGCGCTTCGAGGCCGCTGAGGTAGGCCTCGATCACGTCGGCATACCGGTCCAGGCTGAAGATCAGGGTGACGTTGACCGGAATGCCCTCGGAGGTGAGCACCCGGATCGCCTCGATACCGGCCGGGGTGGCCGGCACCTTGACGTACATGTTGGGGAGCCCCAGGTTGCGGGCCAACTCCCGCCCCGCCTCGATGGTTGCTGCGGTGTCGTGGGCCAATTCGGGGGAGACCTCAACCGAGACCCAGCCGTCCTCCCCGTTCGAACGTTCATGCACGCCCGACAGGAGGTCGGCGGCCGCCGAGATGTCGCTGCCCACCAACTGCCAGTAGGCCTGCTCGGTGGTGGCGCCGCTGCGGGTCAGACGGGCCAATTCCTCGTCGTAGTCTGCCGACTCCATCGCCTTTTTGAAGATGGTGGGGTTGGAGGTGACGCCGCGTACGCCCCGCTCGATCCAGCGCCTGATTTCGCCGGAGTTGATCCACTGACGCGTGATGTTGTCCAGCCAGGGGCTTTGGCCACAGTCTTCGTGCAGTTTGATGAGCTGGCTCACAGTTTCTCCGGTGGGTCGAGGGGCGGGCGGTCGGGCTGCGGGGCGAGCCTACCGATCGTCGAGCAGAGCCCGGGCGGCGTCGGCCACGGCGGCCGGGTTGATTCCAAGCCGGTCGAGCACGGTGGCCCCGGGGGCGGATGCCCCGAACCGGTCGATGCCCAGGGGGACATCGGCCCATCGGTGCCAACCCAGGGTGACCCCGGCCTCCACTGAGACAACCGGCAGGCCCTTCGGGAGGACCGAGGCGCGGTACTCGGCGCCGGCGGCCTCAAAGCGCTCCCAACTGGGCATCGACACGACACGTGCGGTGATGCCCTCAGCGGCCAGGGTCTCGGCCGCCTCCACCGCGACGGCCACCTCGGTGCCGGTACCGGCCAGCACCACCTGGGCATCGTCGGGGTCAACCAGGACGTAGGCGCCGTTGGCGACGCCGTCGACTGCCAGATCGGCCGTTCCGGTGAGCGTCGGGGTGCCCTGCCGGGACAGGATCATGGCGACCGGTCCGTCGATTTTGGCGGCGGTGGCCCAGGCGGCCGCGGTTTCGTTTCCGTCGGCGGGACGGAAGACACAGAGCCCGGGGATCGTGCGCAACGCCATGACCTGCTCCACCGGCTGGTGGGTGGGGCCGTCCTCGCCAACGCCCACCGAGTCGTGGCTCCACACGAACACCACTCGGGCCTTGGACAGTGCGGCCAGCCTCACCGACGGACGGGCGTAGTCGCTGAACACCAGGAAGGTGCCGCCGACCGGCCAGATGCCACCGTGAAGCGCCATGCCCACGGACGCTGCGGCCATCGCGTGCTCGCGGACGCCGTAGTGCATCGCCATGCCGGAGGGCGTTGCCGCCGACTGGAACTCGGCTCCTGCCAATTTGGTGCCGGTGTTGCCCGACAGGTCGGCCGATCCGACGAACAGCGAGGGGCTGATCGGGGCCAGCGCGTCAATGACCTGCTGGGACGCCACCCTGGTGGCGGGCGAGTCGTCGGGTCCGAAGGTGGGCAGGCCGGCGACGATGTCTCCCGCAGGCCTGGCCGACCAGGCGGCCTCGAAGGCCCGGCGCGACTCGGTGTCGGCGCTCGCCGTGCGTTCGGTCCATTCGGCGTGGGTCGCGGCGCGGGCCGCCGCGGCGTTGCGGTAGAAGTTGGCGACGTCGTCGGGCACGAAGAACGTCTCCTCCGGGGGGAGGCCCATCACCCGCTTGGTCTCGGCGATCGTGGCCTCGTCGAATGGGTTGCCGTGCGCCTTTGGGTTGTCCTCCCAGGTGGGGGAGGGGGAGCCCACCCGGGTGCGCAACACCATCAGGGTGGGGCGGGTCTCGTCGACCTTGGAGGCCTCCAACGCGGCTTCGATCGCGTCGAGGTCGTCGCCTGCCTCGCCGAGTTCGATGACCTCCCAGCCATAGGCTGCGAACCTGGCGGGGGCATCGTCGCGCAGGGCGATCTCGGTGGCGCCGTCGATTGTGATGTGGTTGTCGTCGTAGACGACGGTCAAGCGTCCCAGACCTTGGGCTCCGGCGAGCGATGCGGCCTCGTGGCTGATGCCCTCCATGAGGTCGCCGTCGGAGGCGATGACCCAGGTGTGGTGATCGATGAAGCCGTCACCCAGCCTGCCCCGCAGGTTTCGTTCGGCCAACGCCATGCCAACCGCATTGCCAAATCCCTGGCCCAACGGGCCGGTGGTCACCTCGATGCCGGCGGTGTGGCCGGCCTCGGGGTGGCCGGGGGTAGCCGAACCCCACTGGCGGAACGCCTTGAGGTCGTCCATGGTGAGTGGATAGCCCATGAGGTGCAGCATGGAGTACTGCAGGATCGAGGCATGGCCCGCCGACAGGACAAAGCGGTCGCGGTCCGGCCAGTCGGGGGCTTCGGGGTCGTAGGCCATCACCCGGGTCCACAGCACGTGGGCCAGCGGCGCGAGGGCCATGGCGGTGCCTTGGTGCCCGGAGTTGGCGGCTTGCGGCGCGTCCATGGCCAGGCCGCGCACCACCGAGATGCAGCGCTGTTCCAGGGGGTTGATTTCGGGCATGTGTGGGCACCTCGGACGTGTGGTTGAGCAACTCAAGGAGAAGCTGCGACGGTACCGCAGGGCCGGTACGGTGACCCAGATGCAGATCGCCCGCAACGAGCGGCGCTTCGCAGCGGCAGGGTCCGAGCATCCGCTCGCTCCTCATGCGGTGGGTGAGGTGTGCGGCCAGATCTCAGATCTGCTCGGCCCGGGTCCGGCCCCCGACGTGGTGTTCGTTTTCTGTTCCGGCGACCAGGTCGCCTCGGCCGAGGCGACCCTGCGGGCCGTCGACGCGTTGTTGTCTCCCCGCATCTGCGTGGGCGCGGCATCCACGGGCACACTCGCCGGCGCCCGGGAGGTGGAGGGCCGCTCCTCGCTGTCGGTGTGGGCGGCGCGCCTGGGCGAGGCGGTCGAGCCGGTGTCCTTTGACCTGACGTCGACCGATGCCGGCGTCGTCGTGGCGGGCACCTCGGAACTGGTGGATGCCACCGGCCACCTGGTGGTGGTGGGCGATCCCCAGGGTCTTCCCATCACCGGGCTGCTCACCAGCCTTGCTCAGCGGGCGCCCGAGTTGAAGGTGTTGGGTGGTTTGGCGCCCCCGGTGGGGAGCCGGGCGCTCCCGCTCCTGTTGGAAGGCACCGCAGTTCGAACGGGGGGCATGGTGGGGGTCCGGTTGGCGGAAAGCGTGCCGATGACAACGCTGGTTGCTCAAGGTTGTCGACCCGTGGGCGATCCGATGGCGGTCACCGGCACGGACGGCACGATGCTCACCGGGTTGGCCGGACGCAAACCGATGGATCGCATCCGTGAGCTTGCCCAACGGATGGATCCCGACGACCGGGAACTGGCTTCCGGCGGCCTTCATCTGGGTGTTGTGGTCGACGAACATCGGCTGGAGTTCGGCCACGGTGACTTTGTGATCCGCAGCGTGATGGGGGCCGACGTGGGGAGCGGGGCGTTGGCGATGGGGGAGCCGCTGCCGTTGGGAACGACGGTTCAGTTTCAGGTGCGCGATCCGACCGTCGCCGAGGCCGACCTGGCCGGGTTGGCCGAGCTGGCCGGCCGGGCCGACGCCGCTTTGGTGTTTGCGTGCAGCCGACGGGGCGTCGGCTTCTTCGGCGAACCACACCACGATGCATCGCAACTGGCCGACACCACCGGTGCGTCGGCCATCGCCGGCATGTTCTGCGCGGGAGAGATCGGCCCAATCGGTGGTGTCACACGGGTCCACTCCTTGAGCGCGGCGGTGGCGCTGTTCCGAGACGGCTGAGTTTCGCGGTCCGGAAGGGTCGGGCGGCACCGCCCTCAGGTAGCCTTCATCGGATGGAAGCAGGCGACTGGATCTGGATCTGGCTTGGGGCCTTCGTGGTCTTTCTGATCGGTGAGTTGCTGACCCCGGGCGCCTTCTTTCTCCTCGGCTTCGCAATCGGTGCCGTCGTTGCCATGTTGGCTGCCATCGTGGGAGCCGACGAGGTGGTGCAGTGGGCGCTCTTCGTGCTGGTCTCGGGTGGGGCGTTTGCCGCGCTGCGCCCTTTGGCCCACCACATGGACCGTCGTGCCGATCCATCGCCCAACGTCGGATCCACGCGGCTGCCCGGCACCATCGGTGTGCTCACCCAGGCCACCGGCCCCGGCCGCAACGACGTGGGTATGGCCGAGGTCGGCAGCGAACATTGGCGGGCCGTGACCGAGGAGGGCCGTTTGCTCCCGGTGGATACTCATGTCACCGTGATTCGGGTGGAAGGCACCCGCGTCGTGGTTCGCGCCGTCGCCTGAGCTCACCACCCGATCCCACAACCCGAAAGGCCATCCGTGGTTCCCGCAGTCATCGTTCTCAGTGTCTTTGCGCTCATCCTCTTCGTGGTGGCGGCATCGTCGTTCAAGATCATCAGCCCGTACCAGCGTGGTGTGGTGGAGGAACTTGGCCGCTACAAGGAAACCCGAGACCCCGGGTTGCGCTTCATCATGCCGTTCATTCAACGCATGCGGCTTGTGGACATGCGCGAGCAGGTGATCGACGTGCCGCCACAGGAGGTCATCACCTCCGACAACGTCGTGGTGTCGGTGGACGCCGTCATCTACTACGAGCCGACCGACCCGCAGCGGCTGTTGTACAACGTCGCTCAGTTCCAGCTGGCGGTCACGAAGCTGGCCCAGACCAACATGCGTAACGTCATCGGCGATCTCAGCCTGGACGACGCGCTGACCTCACGGGACACGCTCAACACCGAGCTGCGAACGATCCTCGACGACGCCACCGACAAGTGGGGCGTGCGGGTGGTGCGGGTGGAGATCCAGCGCATCGACCCGCCCGCCGATGTGATGGCCGCCATGCACGAGCAGATGAAGGCCGAGCGCACCCGGCGGGCGCGGGTCCTGGAGGCCGACGGCATCCGGGAGGCGGAGATCAAGACCGCCGAGGGTTCCAAAGCCTCGGCCATCCTGAAGGCCGAGGGAATCCGCCAGCAGCAGATCCTCGAGGCCGAGGGTGAGGCCGAAGCGGTGCAGACGCTGGCGCAGGCGGAGCGCTTCCGTCAGATCACCACCGCCGAGGGCGAGGCCCAGGCGATCGAGCAGGTCTACGGGGCGATCCACGCCGGCGACCCCACCAACGACCTGATCGCCATCAAGTACCTCGAGACGCTGAGCGCCATGGCCGACGGCCAGGCCACCAAGATCTACCTGCCAAACGACACCTCGGGGCTGCTCAGCTCGATTGCGGGCGTCGGCGAGCTGCTGCGGGCCACCAAGGAGCCCGCCGAGGGCGAAACGGTGGACGGCTGACCCGTCAGCTCAAGCGATCACGAAACGCCCCAAAGTTGGCGGTGAGCGCATGTGAGTATTCCGACACTGCAGCGCCGGTGCGGCCGTCGATGACCACGGCGCGTTGCTCGTCGCCCCGTGACAACACGCCGACCTGCATGGGTGCGTGCCACAGCTCGTCGTGCTCGACGGTGATCAACTCGGCCTCGGCGGGCAGCCCCGAGCCGAGCAGGGTGCCTTGATGGCGCTCCACTGCCGCTGCCGTGCTGACCCGGGCCAACGCCGCCATTGCCTTGCCGACCGGCCGGGTGATGTCCGCTGCGCTCATCAACGGGGCGAGTGCGGCTCGGCCCGGCACGTCCAGCCGAACCTCGCAGGGGTCGAGGCACTGCAATGGGAGGCCTGAGAAGCCGTCGTAGTACACCTCCACCACACGCGTGCGATTGGTGCCGGAGCCATGTCGTCGCCCTTGGACACCGGCATCGGCCACGCGGAAGGCGATGGCCCGCACCGGCAGCCACAGCGCCGCCTGCCACACCAGTGAGTCACCCCCCATCCCAAACCGTCCCCGAGCCATTCGCTTCAGCACGTTCGTGGCCCGTGCCTGCGAGATTCGATGGTGGTCGCCGGTTACGGTCAGGGTTGCCGGCTGCCGTGACTCCCCTCGGCCGTCGGCAGCGTCGGCCAGCGCGGTGGCACCGAGGCGTCGTTCCAACTCGGCGCCGTCCCAAACCTCGATGCCCAACGCCTCGGCGGCGGTGATCGCACCCGAGGTGAGCCCGCCAGGCGCAGCGATGATGCCCTTGTGCATGCCAACGTCGGCCAGCACGTAGGCCAGCTTGGCCACCACCTCCTTACCCACGCGGTTGCTCCACGACTTGGCCTCCACCACGGTGACGTAGTCGGTCAGCGCATCGGAGCGACGTGCAACCACGTCCAACTCGTGGGCATTTCCAGAGCGTCCCTCCACCACCAGATTGGATTCAACGGCGTAGCCGTGACGGGTGAAGTGGCCTGCCAGAAGCGTCTCCAGCGCCGCGCCTCGGGCGGCGGAAGGGGTCTGGCTCACCTGGGACATGGGCTCCACCCTAGAAAGCGACGGTGACAGTGGGGGGTACGGGGCGCCGCGCCATCGATGCCCGGGCCGTCCAACTGGTGGAACGTCCCGACCATGGGGGAGGGTGGCCGCATGGATTTTGCCCAGATGATGGCCTTGGAGGCACACGGGCCCGACGTGTACGTCGGCGCAGGCCCGCGATATCCGTGGGGCGGATTGTACGGTGGCCAGATCGTCGCCCAGGGGTTGCGTTCGGCCCAGTTGACCGTCGACGAGGCCTTCACGCTGCACTCGATCCACGCCTATTTCATTCGCATGGGCGACCACACCGAACCCGTTCGATTCGAGGTGGATCGCATTCGCAACGGCCGATCGTTCTGCACGCGGCGGGTGGTGGCCCGCCAGGCCACCGGGGCGATCCTCAACCTGGCGTGTTCGTTTCAGCGACCCGAACCAGGGGAGACGATTCAGAGCGTCACCATGCCCGACGTGCCCGGCCCCGACGCCTTTGAGGGCGACTCGTGGTCGTCCATGTTCGAGCGGCGAACCGTGGGGCCCGACGCGGCGTCCGGGCAACCGGGGGCGTGGGCCGGGTTGTGGATGCGCACGCCAGGCGCGGTCGGGCCTGAACTTGCCCATGCGGCTCTGGCCTACCTGTCTGATGACGTGCCCACCGATGCGGTGCTTCCACAGCACCCGGAGGCGCTCCCGACCGGTGAGAATCATGATCGGTTCATGGTGGCCAGCCTGGATCATGCCATCTGGTTTCACCGTGGGTTCGACCCGGCCGAGTGGCACCTCTTCGATGCCACGTCCCAGGGGTTCGGCAACGGAAGGGGTCTCTCGGTCGGACACGTGTTCTCGGCCGACGGTGTGCACGTGGCCACGGTGACCCAGGAGGTGCTGATCCGTCGGGCCCGCCCCGCCGGATGAGCCGGCCGCACAGCTTGGACCTACGAACCGAGGTGCCATCGCGCGCATGCGGTCGCCGGTAGTGTGGCTCGCCGTGGTCGAACCCCGCAGAGTTGAGAGCCGAACGCTGTCCGAGCCGGAAAGTAAGGCGCTGGTGGCCGCGTACGGCGTTCCGGTGCCGAGCGAGGCGACCGCGACGAACGCGGCCGAAGCCGCCGACGCAGCCGATCGGGTGGGGTACCCGGTGGTGCTGAAGTTGGCGGGCGGGTCGATCGCGCACAAAACCGAGCGAGGCCTGGTGCGGCTGGGTATCCGAACCCGGTCCGACGCCGAGGCTGCCGCAGCTGAACTGCTTGCATTGGCCCGGCCCGACGATGGCCGGGTGGAACTGTTGGTGGCACCCATGGTCTCGGGTGACCGGGAATTGATCGCGGGGATGATGCGTGACCAGCAGTTCGGTGCGCTGGTGGCCTTCGGGCTCGGTGGCGTGTTGGCCGAGGCGATCGGCGACGTCGTGTTTGCCCCGGCACCGCTGAACGCGGCCGACGCGGAGGCGCTGATTGATCGGCTGGCCGGTCAGGCGGTCTTGGGCGAGTTCCGGGGGCAACCCCCGGTTGACCGCGCGGCGCTGGTTGAGCTGCTGTCCGGCCTGGGCCGGCTGGCCGACGAACGCGCCGACGTCGTGTCGGTTGACCTCAACCCGCTGATCGTCTGTGACGGCAGGCCCATTGCGGTGGACGCACTGGTGGAACTCACATCATCCGAGGAGGCCCCGTGACGCACCGGCTTGACCCGTTGTTCAACCCCAAGGGCGTGGTCGTTGCCGGTGCCTCCACGCATCCCGGCAAGTTCGGCTTCGTCACCCTGCACAACCTGCTTGCCGGTGGGTTCGAGGGCCCGGTGTTCGCCACCAACCGCGACGGTGCCGACGTCCTGGGGCGTCCGACGCTGAGGTCGGTGGCCGAGGTGCCGGAGGGGGAGGCCGACCTGGTGGTGGTCTGCACCCCGAAGGGCTCGGTGCCGGAGGTGCTGACCCAGGCGGCCGATCGCGGCGTGCGCGCCGCCTTCCTGACCACCGCCGGATACGGGGAGGCCGGTGACGCCGGACGAGCCGAGCAGGCCGAGCTGGTTGCGCTCGCCGAGCGTCTGGGACTGGTGATCGCCGGGCCCAACGGGCAGGGCGTGATCTCCACCCCGGCCAAGCTGTGCGCCCAGATCGTCGCCCCCAACCCGCCCCCGGGGTCGATCGGTGTCGTCAGCCAGTCGGGCAACCTGGTGTCTGCCTTCCTGAACCACTCGGTACGGTCCGGCGTCGGGGTTTCACGTGCCGTCTCGGCCGGGAACGCCGCGATGCTGGAGCCGATCGACTACCTGGAGTACTTCGCCGACGACCCGGCCACATCGGTGGGTCTGTGCTATCTGGAAGGCGTGGGTGATGGGCGGGCCTTCTACGAGCGGTTGCGGCAGGTGACCCGCCGCATGCCGGTGGTGATCGTCAAGGGCGGCGCCACCGGTGCGGGGGCAAAGGCGGCCGCCAGCCACACCGGGTCCATGGCCTCCGATGATCGCATCATCGACGGTGTGCTGGCCCAGGCCGGCGCGGTGCGAGCCATCGGGGTGGAGGCGGCGTTTGACGCGGCGGCCACGCTTGCCAGCCAACCGCCCGCGTCCGGCGGCAACGTGGTGGTGGTGACCACGGTGGGCGGCTGGGGAGTGGTGGCGGCTGATGCCATCGCACGCAGTCGACACCTGCGGCTCGATCCGCTGCCAGGCGACCTGGTGGCCGCCATCGACCACCTGTTGCCGCCGCGGTGGAGCCGCAACAACCCGATCGATATGGCCGGTGGCGAAACCCGGGACACCGTTCCCGAGGTGCTTCGGCTGGTCGCCTCGCATCCCGCCACCGACGCAGTGCTGTTCCTTGGCCTGGGCATCCAATCCAACCAGGCCGCCCTGATGCGCAGCGGCGGCTTCTACCCCGACTTCGGCCTGGAACGCATCGTCGACTACCACGAGCGTCAGGATGACCGTTACGGACGAGCCGCTGCGGAGGTGTCGGAGGCGACCGGCAAACCGATCCTGTGCGCCACCGAGCTGGCCGTGACGCACTCGAACAATGCGGCACCCGCCGCGGTTGCAGCCACCGGCCGCTATTGCGCAGCGTCGGCCGAGCGAGCCGTCGCCGCCCTCGATGCATCGTTGTCCGGCTGGGCGGGCACCGAGGTTCGCCAATGACCTCCCCAACAAGTCGCCGCACGGTCGACCGTCGAGCCCGACGTCGTGCCCAACAGCGGCGCCGTCTGCAACGTTTGCGCGTGGTGGCGTTGGTGCTGGCGTTGACCGGCGCAGTGCTGGTTGCGGTCGGCTACTCCGCCGACGGCACCCCGGAGATGGCCTCCGCAGAGCGAACCGGCTACGAGCTCGCAACGCCCATGCTGTCGGCTCGCCGGGTTCCTCAACTGCTGTTGCGACCGGTGGCCGACGCCAAGATGGCGGCGGAACTGCAACCGTTGGTGCAACAGTCGCCCCCGGACAGCTGCATCAGTGCGGGTCAGGCCGGCAGTTCGGTTTTCGAGCTGCGTGCCGACCAGCCCCTGCTGCCGGCGTCCAACCTGAAGTTGGTGGTTGGGGCCACCGCCCTGGAGGTGTTGGGGCCCGATACCACCATGACCACCCGCGTGGTCGCCAAGGCGGATCCCGTGGGGGGCACCGTGCAGGGCGACCTGTTCTTTGTCGGCGGTGGCGACCCGATCCTGGAGACCGGCAACTACGACGCCGCATTACGTTTCGCTCCTCAACCACACACCCCGTTGGAGCGGCTGGCCGACAGCATCCGAGCCGCCGGGGTCACCCGGGTCACCGGTGAGATCGTCGGTGACGATGGCCGATACGACACCAAGCGTGGGGTGGACTCGTGGGACCCCATCGACTTTGCCAACGGTGAGATCGGCCCGCTCTCGGCACTCTCGGTGAACGATGCCAGAGATCGCACCAACGGCGGCGACCTGGCGGAAATTGCGAGCGGCGCGATCAGCGAACCGGCACAGGACCCTCCCGCTCACGCCGCCGAGGTGCTTCGCGAACTGCTGGTCGCACGTGGCGTTACCGTCGATGGCGGCTTCTCGTCGGGCATGGCGCCCGACGAGGCCCGACAGATCGCGTCCATCGAATCGCCGCCCGTCGTTGACCTGGTGGCACAGATGCTGCGATTCAGCGACAACAACACCGCCGAGTTGTTACTGAAGGAGGTCGGCAGGGAGGCCGGAGGGGAGGGCTCCACCGAAGCCGGGCTCATGGTGGAGATGAAGAAGTTGGCCGCGTGGGGCATCGACACCAAGGGTGTGAAGCTGGTCGACGGGTCGGGGCTGAGTTCGGACAACCGGATGACGTGCAATGTGTTGCGGAGCATCCTCGACCACCAGACTGCGGGCGGCCGCCTGGCCGGCGGGTTGGCGGTGCCGGGCGAGAACGGCACGCTCAGGGATCGCTGGGTGGGGTCGCCGGCGGCCACTGCGGTGCGGGCCAAGACCGGCACCCTGTCAGCGGTCACCGGGTTGTCGGGCTGGGTGAAGACACCAAAGGGGTACGACGTGTCGTTCTCGTACCTGGTGAACCGACCTGGAGCCAGCATCATTCCTGACGACCTGATCCGGCAGGAACAACTGACCCAGGTGCTGCTCTCCTATCCGCAGCTGCCCGATCCGAAGCGACTGGCGCCCGAGCCGGTGCGGCCAGTGGATCCAGACTCGTGAGCCGGTTGCGGTGAACACGACCGGCGTGGTGGCACCGATGTTTCCGTTGGGCTCGGTGCTGCTGCCGCACATGCTGCTTCCGCTCAACGTCTTTGAGCCTCGCTACCGGGTGATGTTCGAGGAATTGGTGGGGGAGTTGCCCCGACCTGATGATCAGGTGACCTCGGACTCCGAGCCTCGATTTGGTGTGGCTTTGATCGAGCGGGGCAGCGAGATCGGCGGTGGTGAGGTGCGCTCGAAGGTTGCCACGCTCGCCACCGTGCTGGGCGCTCAGCTACTGGAGGACGGCCGTTGGGGGGTGGTGGCCCTCGGTGGCGAACGCGTGCGGGTCGACGAGTGGCTGGAGGACGATCCCTACCCAAGGGCCCGGGTGCGGAGCTGGCCGGATCTGGACCCGCCGGACGCCGCAGCCGTCCTGGCCGGTGCGCTTCCCGGGCTGCGGTCGCAGCACGCTGTGTTGATGGATCTGATGGCACAGTCGGGGGTGGTGGTCGATGAGGCCGATGGGCCCGACTGGAACACCGAACCGGTGAAGCTGATCTGGCAGGTGGCGTTGGCCTCACCGCTGGGAAGTCTCGATCGGTATCGGTTGCTGTGCGCGCCGGGGGCGACGGAACGCGTGGGGCTGCTCGCGAAGCTGCTCGAGGAGCAGAGCGACCTGCTGCAGGGTCGGCTGTAAGCGGAGGACAGTTGCCCGGGGGTGGGGTCGGTTGCTAAACCGGGTGGCCACCGTCTGGGCCATTCCGGGTGGTGGGATGCACCAAGGGAGCCCTGTGGCCAAGAAAAAACCCGAAGCCCCAAGCACTGGAGATCAGGTCGGCGAGCTCAAGAACATGGTGGTGGGCTATGCCAAGCAGGAAACGATCGACCCGCTGAAGTCGTTGGGTCGTTACGTGGGTTTTGGTGCCGCAGGGGGTATCTGTATCGGCATCGGGGTGTTGCTCGTGACCATGTCGCTCCTTCGCGGTCTGCAGACGATCAACGCCATCAATGAAACCGATCGGTTGCATGGCGGCACGTGGTCGTGGGTGCCCTACCTTGGTGCGCTCGCCCTCTTGGTCGTCGCCACCGGTGCGGCCCTGATGGCCGCCAAACGAGGTGGCGACAAACGCCGCAACTAGGCCACACCGACCGATCGAACAATGAGCCGCAACTTCGGAGTAGAGAGAGCATCATGAGCGACAAGACCATTAAGCGCGACGACATCCGCAACCAGTTGACCGATATCAGCGACGGGGTGGCAGGTCAGGCCGAGGAGGCCAAAACCCAACTGTTCGCCGTGGCGGCCGGTATCGGTTTGCTGGCACTGATCCTGTTCTTCTTCCTCGGTCGAAAGAACGGCCTGAAGCGCTCCGCAGTGATCGAGATTCGTCGCGCCTGATGCTGCTCAGCCTGCTGAAGATGGCGGCGCCCTATCTGGCGGGTGGGGGGCCGACGGGCATGGTCGCCCGCAAGGCGGTCGACTGGGTTCAGGAGCGCTTGGAGGAGCCGGACGAGCAGCGCGTGACCTCGGCCCGGCTGGTCCCCGGCGACCGACTGGAGGTCGTCGCGCGTCCTGCGCCCACCAAGCAGGAGCGGCAACTTGAGGCCAGGCTGGCCGCCGCCAGGGCCCGGCTGGCCCACGCCCGCAGCGTCAAGCCCAAGCAGGTGAAGGTTGCCGCCAGGCTGGAGCGCACCCAACGGCGTCTGGACAAAGTCGCCGCGGGCTCGTCCAAAGCGGCCAAACTTCGGGCCCGGGAAGCCGATCTGCTGGTGCGTTTCGATCGCATGGATCGGCGCCGCGGCGACCGGCGCCTGGCCGAGGCCGAGGTGATCGAGCTGAGCGAACGCCTCGAAGCGGTCCGCGCCGCTGCGTTGGCAGCAGCCGGCGGTTCCGGCACGACCAGGCGGGTGTTCTACCGGGCGGACGACTGAGCGTTCACGGCCCGCTGCCCACAACTGGCAGACTGGGCTCATGATCGTTCACCTGCGCCAGCCGACCCGGGAGGTGACCTTTGAGGGGTCGCTCACGGTCACCGCCCTGCTCGGGCGCCTGGAGATCAACCGCGAAACCGTGCTGGTGATCCGTAACGGCACGCTGGTGCCGGGCGACGAGCGCCTTGGGGCCGACGACGTGATCGAGATCCGTCCGGTGGTGTCCGGTGGCTGAGGTGAGCATGACCGTGCGGGGGTTGCCATGAAGTGTCGGGTGTGTCGTGGACCGGCGATCATCGATCTGCGCCGTCACAACGCCAATTTTTGTGCCGAGCACTTCGTGAAGTTCTGTCGTGATCAAACGGCCAAGGCGATCAAGGATCATGACATGTTGCAGCCGGATGACCGGGTGCTGGTCGCAGTGTCGGGCGGTAAGGACTCACTTGCGGTGTGGGACATCCTCGGCGCCCTCGGCTACGAGGCCGATGGTTTGTACGTCGGTCTCGGCCTTGGTGAGTACTCGGACGCGTCCGGCGATGCTGCCCGGGCCTTTGCCACCCGGCACGGCCTGAAATTGATCGAGGTCGATCTGCGGGAGACCTATGGGTACGACATCCCCACCGGCTCCAAGGCGGCCAAGCGGACGCCGTGCTCGGCCTGTGGCATGTCGAAACGCCACGTGTTCGACGAGGCTGCCCGCACCGGGGGCTACGACGCGTTGGTCACCGGGCACAACCTTGACGACGAGGCGGCGGTCTTGTTCGGCAATGTGCTTCGCTGGCAGATGCCCTACCTCGGTCGCCAACGCCCGGTGTTGGAGGCCGGCGATGGGTTTCCTCGCAAGGTCAAGCCGCTGATCCGCTTGGGGGAGCGCGAGATGGCCGCCTACTGCGTGGTGTCGGGTATCGACTACCTGGTCGAGGAGTGCCCGATGGCCGCCGGCAACCGACACCTGGCCTACAAGGAGGCGCTCACCGATATCGAGACGCGTTCCCCGGGAGCGAAATTCGCGTTCTATCACGAGTTTCTGGCCAAGGCGGCCGATCGCTTCGACGACGACGAGACCACGGGCCGCGACGGCCTCGGAATCTGCGAGCGCTGCGGTTCTCCCTCGGAGTCCGAGGTGTGTGCATTCTGCCGTCTGGCCGAGCGGGCGTCTTCGGCTCAGCCGGTCGAGTTGATCTCAAAGCGGGCGTCGTGAGCACACCCATCACCCATGGCCCGCCACATGACGGCGTCGCCCACCAGGGTCGCCACGGTCCGCTTCAGGTTGGCGAATCGGTGCTGTTGATCGACCACAAATCGCGTCGGTACCTGCAAACCCTGACTCCGCATCAGGAGTTTCACAGCCATGCGGGCCCGTTGGAACACGACCGGCTGATTGGGGCCGAGCCGGGCTCCACCCATCGCACCACCAAGGGCCTGACCTTCACGGTGTTTCGCCCGACGTTGTCCGATCTGGTGTTCAAGATGCCTCGTGGCGCCCAGGTGATCTATCCCAAAGACCTGGGCCCCATCCTGATGCTCGCCGATATTGCACCCGGCGTCGACGTGCTTGAGTCCGGAGTCGGGTCGGGGGCGTTGTCGGCGGCCATGCTGCGTGCCGGTGCCAACGTGACGGGCTACGAACTGCGCGACGACTTCGCCCGACGGGCACAGCTGAATGTGGCCCGCTCCGTGGGGCCCGAGGCGGCTGCCCGCTACACGGTGCAGTTGCGCGACGTCTACGAAGGCATCGACCTCCCCGCCGGTGGGGGGTTCGATCGGGTGGTGCTCGATCTCCCCGAACCCTGGCAGGTGGTACCCCACCTTCGAGGGGCGTTGCGTCCCGGCGGCATCGTGTTGGCCTATACCCCCAGCATCATGCAGGCCAGCCAGTTCCGCGAGGCGCTGGGCGAGGCCGGTTTGGTGATGGCCGAAACACTCGAGGTGTTGCACCGCACCTGGAAGGTCGACGGCGCGGCCGTCCGTCCGGACCACCGCATGGTGGCCCATACCGCCTTCCTGACCCATGCCCGCATGCCCTCCACGGCAGAACGCACGCTGCCTCCGCCCGCCACCGAGGCGCTCGACAAATCAGCCGGCTGAAGCCTGATTACTCGTCAGGTTCGATGAAGATGCACTCGCCGGGGCATTCCTCGGCGGATTCGATGACACCCTCAAGCTCATCGTCGGGGATCTCGGCCCGGCCCTCGGAGCCGCCGGGATCGTTGAACACCTTGTCGCCTTCCTTGACGTAGGCCAAACCGTCGTCGAGCAGGGTGAACACAGCCGGCGAGATCTCCTCGCACAGGCCATCGCCGGTGCACAGGTCCTGATCGATCCAGACCTTTAATCCCATGGCATCTCCTCATTGGTGATTCCCGAATCTCGGGAGGCGCTGATAGCTCAGCATACCCACGCACCGGCAGATAAACCCGGCGAATCACGAACTAATTCAGTGTCGTTCATCACGCCTCAAGGGTGGCCCCGCTTCGATGCCCGTGCGGGTAGGTTGGGGACGAGCATCAGGAGGGGGCCGATGACGGCCAGCGACGAAACCAAGCGACTTGCCGCTGAGGCCGAGGAGCTTCACGACCGGCTGGCGGCGGCCGAGCGCGAGAACTCCATGATGGCCAGGCGCGGAGCCGAGGCGCCCAAGCGCATCCGCACGCTTGAAGACCGCCTGTCGGAGCTGAAGGCCCAATTGGCTCAGGCGGTCACGCAGAACGAGAAGCTCACGTTCACCCTGAGAGAGGCCCGGGATCACATCGCCGCTCTGCGGGACGAGGTGGACAAGCTGACCCGGCCTCCCGCCGGCTACGCCACGCTGCTGGCCACCAACGCCGATGGCACGGTGGACATCTCGTCCAGCGGCCGAAAAATGCGGGTGGAGGTGTCGCCCAACGTCGAGACGGACGACCTGCGTCGTGGCGCGGAAGTGGTGTTGAACGAGTCTTACAACGTGGTCATGGTGCGAGCGCCGGAGATCACCGGCGAGGTCGTGACGATCAAGGAGATCCTCGAGGTGGGGTGCCGCGCGCTGGTGGTGGGCCGTGCCGACGAGGAGCGGGTGGCCGAGCTGGCCGACCATCTCACCGACGCCCCGCTACGCGCCGGCGACACCATGTTGATGGAGCCCCGCGCCGGGGTGCTGGTGGAACGTCTGCCTCGCCCGGAGGTGGAGGAACTGGTGCTGGAAGAGGTGCCCGACATCGCCTACACCGACATCGGAGGTCTCGACAGCCAGATCGAATCGATCATCGATGCGGTCGAACTGCCGTTCCTGCAAGCCGAGCTTTTCCGTACCTATGACCTCCCGGCGCCCAAGGGCATTCTTTTGTATGGCCCGCCGGGCTGCGGCAAGACGCTGATCGCCAAGGCGGTGGCCAATTCCCTGTCCAAGCAGGTGGCCAAGACCACCGGCGAGGACGCCCGCAGCTTCTTCCTGAACATCAAGGGGCCCGAGCTGCTCAACAAGTACGTCGGCGAAACCGAGCGCCACATTCGTCTGGTGTTTCAACGGGCCCGTGAGAAGGCGGCCGAGGGCACGCCGGTCATCGTGTTCTTTGACGAGATGGAGAGCCTGTTCCGTACCCGTGGCAGCGGCATCTCCTCCGACATGGAGTCCACCATCGTCCCTCAGCTGCTGGCCGAGATCGACGGCGTCGAGGCGCTGCGCAACGTGATCGTGATCGGCGCCTCCAATCGGGAGGATCTGATCGACCCCGCCATCCTCCGGCCGGGCCGCCTGGACGTGAAGATCAAGATCGAACGGCCCGATGCCGAAGCGGCCACCCGCATCTTCGGGGTGTACCTCACCAGTCGCATGCCGATCGCCGAGTCCGAGGTGGAGGAGCTGGGTGGCGGCGACCCGGCCAAGGCTCTGCAGGCAATGGCCGAGGCGGCGGTCGAGGAGATGTACCGGGAGGATGACGACAATCAGTTCCTCGAGGTCACCTATCAGAACGGTGATCGCGAGACGATGTACTTCCGCGACTTCTCGTCAGGGGCAATGATCGAGAACATCGTGCGCCGCTCAAAGAAGCTGGCGATCAAAAGGGAGTTGGCCGGTGGGGCCCGGGGCGTGGTGGCCTCCGACCTGGTGGCCTCGGTCCGTCAGGAGTTCCGGGAGCACGAGGACCTGCCCAACACGACGAACCCGGATGACTGGGCCAAGATCTCGGGTAAAAAAGGCGAGCGCATCGTGTATGTGCGCACCTTGGTGAGTCACACCTCGGAGGACGAGCCTGAGGGCGGCCGAGCCATCGAGCGGGTGCAAACCGGTCAGTACCTGTGACGTGACGGTCCGCTGACATGGCCATCCACAAGGTGCTGGGCATCGAGACCGAATACGGCATCTTTGTCCGCAACGCGCCCGAACAGAACCCCATCGCCGCGTCCAGCCTGCTGGTGAACTCCTATGTCAGCGAGGTGGCGCAGGCGGGAGCCGGACCGCGCATCGGTTGGGACTTCGGCGACGAGATGCCGGCCAACGACGCTCGCGGGGTGCTGGAGCAGTACGTGCAGCCTCCCGATGTGGAAACCCACCTCGTGAACGCGGTGCTCACCAACGGGGCGCGCTTCTACGTCGATCACGCCCATCCCGAGTACTCCTCGCCCGAGGTGGCCTCGGCCCGCGATGGCGTGGTGTGGGATCGGGCCGGGGAGGAGGTGTTGCGTCTGGCGATGACGGCCGCCAATCGCACCCTTGGCGATGATCAACAGGTGATCGTTCACAAGAACAACTCCGACGGCAAAGCCAACAGCTACGGCACCCACGAGAACTACGTGATGGATCGTGCGGTGCCCTTCAATCGCATCGTCGCCCGGGCCACACCGCATTTGGTGACCCGTCAGGTGTTCTGCGGGGCGGGCAAGGTGGGTTGTGAGCTTCCCGGGCGTCATGACGTGACCTATCAGCTCAGCCAACGGGCGGACTTTTTTGAGGAGGAGGTGGGCCTGGAGACCACGCTGAAGCGGCCGATCATCAACACCAGGGATGAACCGCACGCCGATCCGCAGCGGTATCGCCGCCTGCACGTGATCATCGGCGACGCCAACATGTCGGAGTGGGCCACCTGGATGAAGCTGGCCACCACCGCGATCGTGCTGGCCATGATCGAGGACGACTGGCCGATGCCGGAGCTGCGCCCCATGACCCCGGTGCCCACCTTGCGGCGCATCAGCTGGGACCTGAGCCTGGCCGAGACCTACCAAACCCTCGATGGGCGCACGATCACCGCGTTGGAAACCCAGCGGGAGCTGTGCGCGCTGGCCCGGGCCTGGGCGGCCGAGCACGACACGTCGGTGGTGGGTGGTGTGGATGCGGTGACCGAGGTGCTTGGGGAATGGGAACTGGTCCTCGACGACCTGGAACACGATCGGGAGCGGGCGGCCGACCGGGTCGACTGGGTGGCCAAGGGACGCCTGCTCGGCGGGTTCGCCGAACGCCATGGCCTGGCGCCGGGCTCGGCCAAGTTGCGTGCGCTCGACCTGCAGTATCACGACTTGCGACGCGATCGGTGCCTGGCGCTGCGGGCCGGGCTTCGCACGCTGGTGAGCGAGGCCGAGGTGGTGTCGGCCATCCACTCGCCGCCGACCGACACCCGGGCCTGGTTTCGCGGCACCGTGCTGGCCCGCTTCACCGATCAGGTGGTCACGGCCAACTGGGACTCGATTGTTTTCGACACCGGGTCGTCGTCGTTGTCACGCGTTCCCATGATGGAGCCCACCCGCGGCACCGAGGCGATCCTTGGTGAGATGGTGGCTTCCAGCGCCGATGCGGCCGAGTTGTTGTCCAAGCTGAACGCGGCGGGTTGACGCACTCTGAACTTACTCCAGTTGTGAGCCGTCGGGTCGGGTGGTCTGCCAGCCACCGCCGGCGTCCCGGCGGACGCTGAAGCCCTTCTGCTTCCAACGGTTGTGGCGACCGCAAAGCGGGGCGGCGTTGTGAGGGTTGGTGAGGCCGCCGCGGCCGTGTTCGTGGAGGTGGTCGATCTCGCAGCGGCTCGCTGGGGCGTGGCAGCCGGGCCAGACGCAGTGGGTGCGGGCGGCAGTGGCGGCGGTGCGGGCCGATCCGGTGAAACGACGGGCCCTCCCCAGATCGATGACCACCCCCGCCGCGTCGACGACGACCCGGCGGAACTGGCCCAACAGGCTGGTGGCGGCGGCTTCGGTTGGGTCGACGTCGTGGCCGTCGTTGGTCCGGCACATGAAGTCGTCGGCGTCGAACTTCGGAGCGCGGTCAGCGTCCATGGCGGCGAGCATTTCCTGGAAGGCCGACGCTGACCAAACGATGTTGTGGACGAAACCCGGCGGCACCGCCCCTTCGGGTGCGGCTGCGGCGTCCTGGAAGATCCGAAAGAGCGCATCGGCGCGGCGTTGAGCGTCGGTGCGGTCCAGGTCGTCGTTGCTGACCTCGTCGCCCACCCTGGCCTTGGCGGTCTCCCAGTCGGCCTTGAACTCGGCGTCGAGGTAGTGGTCGAAGATCTCGCGCATCTGGGCACCCTGGGTGGACGCGAAGAACCCGGTGACCTCCCAGGAGAGGTCCCAAGGGTTCTGGGTGAGGCGTGCATCGCGTTTGTGGTGATCGCGTTCGTTGCGTGGTTCGGGACCGTCCTCGTCGATGAGACGAGCCCACCGGTAGGCCTTGCGGGCGAAGGTGCGGTTGCTCCACGATCTGGCGTCGGCGATGAACTCGTCCTGACGGGCGGCCATGGCGGGTGCGACCCGCTGGTTGGCGTGAATGCGGCCCAGGATCCGGACCGCGCAGGTTGACAGCTCGCCGGCCTGCCAGGCGGCCCTGACCTTGGGAAGCCGAGCGGCTGCCGTGGCGGTCTTGGCCCGGAAATCGGCTTCGGCGTCGGACAGTTTGCCGACATGACGGACCATGATCCTGGCGGACCCGTGACCGTCGGGTGCGTGCAGGACGTGAGCCTGAATCGCACCGGTCAGCTCGGCCCTGGCGGCGTCCACCCGTCGGCCCAAATGTTCCAACTGCTCGATCCACACCACCGCATCGCGGGAGTCGCCCGGGCAGACACCGGCGGCGAAGAGTTCGTCCAATGCCGCCTCGGCATGTTCCAACGCCACGGTCGCCGAATGGTTGGCCACCCGCTCGGGATGCCGATGGGAGCCGACCGGGTCGCCGGCGGCCGACTCTGCCAGGCCCTCGCGGCGAAGCCTGTCGCGCAACACCGACAGATGGTCGTCGCCTTCACCCTCACCTTTGCCACTGCTGGTGCTGGTCGAGTGGAGGACCGCCGTCGAACTCATGGGTCCAGTATGCGGATGGGGTGTGACATCGAAGGGACTACCCGGACTGGTTGGGGTTCGGGAGGATGTGTGTGTCTTTGGTCACGTCGGTGATGGTGGCGGACATCCAACCGTCACAGGCCTGGAGTAGGTTGAGTGGCCGACCGAGGAGGGCTCATGGCTGAACGAGAGACACAGCGCAAGGCGGCACCGTCCCGCCAAGAGGACGAACAGGTCGACGATGCGGTACCTGCGGGTGCTGCGGCCGAGACCGGCGAGAAGCTGAAGGCCGAGCTGGACGACCTGCTGGACGAGATCGACGAGGTACTGGAAACCAACGCCGAGGACTTCGTGAAGTCCTACGTACAAAAGGGCGGCGAGTAGCACCCGGGAGGTCGGAGAGATGGCTGCGCGCAACGTGCCGGATACCGATCGACGCCGGCTGTTGGCGGCGCTCGCCGGAGCCCCGGTGGGGGCGGCTTTTTTGGCCGCAGGATGCAGTTCCGGTTCCAACGACCCGGTGTCGGCTGCCGGTGGTGCCTCGACGACACGATCGAACCCCACCGCCACCCGGCCGGTGGCGCCCACGTTCTGGACCAAGCCGACCGTGGACTCCGGCGCCGACGGGTTGATGGTGCCTGAGGGCTGGAGCGCCAGTGTCTTGGCACGAACCGGGGAGAAGGTCGCTTCCACCGACTACACCTGGTCGCCGTCGCCCGACGGCGCCGCGACCTTCTCGGACCCCGATGGTGACGGTTGGTGGGTGGCCATCAACCATGAGACCGGCCCAGGTGAGGGCGGAGGCGCCAGCGCCATCCATCTGACCGATGACGGCGAGGTCATGGCTGCTCACCGCATCCTCGGTGGGACCGCCCTGAACTGCGCCGGCGGCGCCACCCCGTGGGGTACGTGGTTGTCGGGGGAGGAATTCGACCAGGGTCGCATCTGGGAGGCCGACCCAACCATCGCGAACAGCGGCGAGCCGCGACCTGCATTGGGCGTGTTCAAGCACGAGGCAGCCGCAGTGGACGAGCCGGGCAAGGCGCTGTACCTCACCGAGGATCAGCCTGACGGTCGGTTCTACCGGTTCACGCCATCGTCGTGGCCCAACCTGGGCTCCGGCACGCTGGAGGTGGCCAAGGTGAGCGGTGGCGACACGGACGGCACCGGGTCGGTGCAGTGGCTGGAGGTGCCCGATCCATCTGCAGCGTCCGAGGCCACCCGCGCCCAGGTGGGTGAATCCACCGCCTACGCAGGCGGCGAAGGGTTGGCGCTTGGTGCGGGGAAAGTGTTCTTCTCCACCAAGCTGGACAACACGGTGTGGGCCTACGACCCAAAGGCCGCCACGATGTCGATCGTGTATCGGGCATCGGGCGACGACCCGGTGTTGAGCGGGGTGGACAACCTGTGGTGGGACGATTCATCGAAGTCACTGCTGGTGGCCGAGGACGGCGGCAACATGGAGTTGGTGGCGTTGGCCCTTGATGGCTCGGTGACGCCGATCCTGCGGGTCGACGGCCATGATGGGTCGGAGCTCACCGGTCCCACCGTTTCGCCAAATCGACGATTCATGACACTGTCCAGCCAGCGGGGCGCCGCCGACGGCATTGGAGTGACCTGGTTGGTCAAGGGAGCGTTCCCGATTGCCTAGCCATCGTGGCAGCGGGCTGCGGCGCTGTCGGGGCCCTCGGGCACAGGGGCCTCGCCGCTACGCTGGCTGGCGATGAACCTCCCATACTTTCCGCCCGGCGCCGACCCGGGACCCGACTTTGCCCGCCTGGTTCGCGACAGCGGGCTGCAGCCCCCGGCTCCCGAGGGCACCCTGAACGGTGGCGACGGAGGGTTCGGCATTCCGCACGGCACCACCTGTCTGGCTGTCCGCTCTGCCGATGGCGTCATCATGGCCGGCGATCGTCGGGCAACGTCCGGGCACCTCATCAGCCATCGCAACATTGAGAAGGTGTTCCCCGGCGACCGCTTCAGCGGAGTGGCCATCGCGGGCGCCGCCGGGCCTGCGGTGCAGATGGTGCGGCTTTTTCAGCTGCAGCTGGAGCACTACGAGAAGGTGGAGGGTGATCACCTGTCGTTGGAGGGTAAGGCCAACCAGCTGAGCCAAATGGTGGCTCAGCATCTGCCGATGGCGATGCAGGGCCTCGCCGTGGTGCCGATCTTCGCTGGATACGACCTGCGGAGGGGCGAAGGACGCCTGTTTCAATACGACGTCACGGGGGGCCGCTACGAGGAGGCCGATCACACCGCCACCGGGTCGGGCAGCCTGCATGCCGGCACCGTGGTCAAGCTGGGCTGGCGAAGCGATCTGACCCAGGCCGATGGCGTCGACCTCGTACTCGATGCGCTGTTTCAGGCGGCCGATGAGGATTCGGCAACCGGTGGTCCCGACCTGTTGCGTGGTATCTATCCGATCGTGGCCACCATCACGGAACGTGGTTTCGAGCGGGTGGACGAGGCTGAATTGGCCGAACGCACCCAGGTGCTGGTCGAACGGCTTCGCGCTCAACGCGGCTCACCGGCAGCGCACGACAACCACTGAACCCGCAAGCCCACCCGCAAGCCTCGCCCCCCGAAATTCGATCGGAGCTCTATGACTCAGCCCTTCTATGTCGCACCCGAACAGGTGATGAAGGATCGGGCCGACTATGCCCGAAAGGGTATTTCCCGGGGCCGCAGCCTGATTGGCCTGTCTTGTAGCGAGGCCATCCTGATCTGCGCTGAGAACCCCAGCCGCCTGCTGCGCAAGATCTCCGAAATCTACGATCGCATCGCCTTTGCGGGCGTGGGTAAGTACAACGAGTTCGACCAACTTCGTATCGCCGGCGTGCGCTCGGCCGACCTCAAGGGGTACGCCTACAGCCGCGAGGACGTCGATGGCCGGAGCCTGGCCAACGGGTACGCCCAGATGCTCGGAAACGTTTTCACCCATGAGATGAAGCCGATGGAGGTGGAGATCCTGGTGGCCGAGGTGTCGGGCGTTCCCTCGGACGACCGCCTCTTTCACATTCTCTACGACGGCACCCTGATCGATCAGTCCGGTTTCACCGTGCTCGGCGGCGACGCGGACGCGGTGCGGGATCGGGTGTCCGCCGAGTTTGAGGGCACCCCGGACCTGGCCACCGGCCTGCGGCTGGCCGCCGCGGCGTTGGCCGGCCCGGAGCGCGCGCTGTCGGCCTCAGACCTGGAGGTGGCCGTCCTTGATCGCCAGGTTGAGCATCGTTCGTTCCGCCGGCTGGCTGAGGGGGAGGTCGACGAGATTTTGGGAGGTCATGTGGGTGGAGCAACCGCCCAAACCGAAGTCGAGTCGGTTCCGGAGGCTGCGGACCTTCCGTTGGCGGCCACCGTCACCACCGACACGGGCGCCACCGACCTGGCCACCGCCGAGCCCCGTCAAGCCACAGGGGTGTCGTCGCCATCGGAATCGAACGAGTCGAAGGCGGAGTCCGATGATGACGAGGCCGCTGGCACCTGAGCCGTCCTGATTCGGTTCGCTCGACCGCGCCGACAACGGCCTCGGACGACGGGCCGCACGGGTAGCTTGGTTCGATGCAACGCCGGATCATGGGGATCGAGACGGAGTACGGGGTGACCTGCACCCTGCGCGGTCAGCGACGTCTCAGCCCCGACGAGGTGGCACGGTACCTGTTCCGCAGGGTGGTCAGTTGGGGGCGCTCATCCAACGTCTTTTTGGCCAACGGTGCCCGCCTGTACCTCGATGTGGGTTCACATCCCGAATACGCAACCCCCGAGTGTGATTCCCTGGCCGACCTTGTCGCCCACGACAAGGCGGGCGAGCGCATCCTGGAACAGCTTCTGGGCTCCGCCGAGCAGCGCCTGCACGACGAGGGCATTCGCGGTGATGTGTATCTGTTCCGGAACAACACCGATTCGGCCGGCAACTCATATGGGTGCCACGAGAATTACCTGACCAATCGCTCGGACGACCTGGCCCACTATTCCGAGGTTCTGATCCCGTTCCTGGTCAGCCGCCAGATCTACGCCGGTGCGGGCAAGGTGATCAACACCAGCCGGGGCTCGCACTTCTCGGTGTCACAGCGGGCCGAACACATCTGGGAGGGCGTCAGCTCGGCGACGACCCGCAGCCGCCCAATCATCAACACCCGCGATGAGCCCCACGCCGACGCAGAGCGGTTCCGCCGCCTTCACGTCATCGTGGGCGACACCAACATGTCGGAGTACTCCACCTACCTGAAGGTGGGTGCCACCTTGCTCATGCTGCGGATGCTGGAGGATCCCACCGTGGTGCTGCGAGACATGACACTGGAGAACCCCATTCGGGCCATCAGGGAAATCAGTCATGATCTCACCGGCCGAGCGCGGGTGCGTCTGGCCAACGGGCGGGAGGTGTCATCGCTGGAGATCCAGGCCGAGTACCTGGAACGGGCCCTGCGTTATGCGGCCAACCACGAACTGAATCTGCAGGAGAAGCAGGCGTTGCAGATGTGGGAGCACGTCATGGTGGGCCTTGAAGACGACCCGATGACCCTCGGGCGGGAGCTGGACTGGGTGATCAAGTATCAGCTGGTGGAGGCCTACCGCGAGCGTCACAACCTTGCTCCCGACGATGCCCGCCTGGCCCTCCTCGACCTGCAATACCACGACATCGACCGCAGCCGATCGGTGTTCTACAAGCTGCAGCGCCGAGGGCTGGTGGAGCGCATGGTTGACGATTATGCAATCGCCGAGGCGGTCGACCTGGCCCCCCAAACCACCCGGGCAAGGCTGCGCGGTGAGTTCATTCGGCGGGCCAAGGAGCGCAAGCGCGACTACACGGTCGATTGGGTGCACCTCAAGCTCAACGATCAGACCCAACGCTCGGTGTTGTGCAAGGACCCGTTCCTGGCTCACGACGAGCGGGTCCAGCATCTCATCGACAGCCTGTAGCACGGGCCGAACGGGAACGTAGATGCCCACCTTTCGAACCGGCCGGGTGACCGAGCTGATCTCAGAGCGGACCGGGCTGCAGCGCGTTCGGGTGAATCTTGGCCTCGACGAGACGGCTCGGGCCTACGTCCTGGTCGATCTGACCGGCCCGGTGGCGTTGGGCGACGAGGTGGTGTGCAACACGACTGCGGTCGAACTGAGCCTTGGCACAGGGGGGTGGCACGTCGTGCACTGGAACCTCTCGCGTCGTGAGTTCCAGCGAAACGGCCCGGACCACATTATGAAGCTGCGCTACACCAGCCTGCAGGTTGATGCGGGAACCGACGAGTTGGTGCACCCCGAAGCGGCGGACGCCTCGCTTGACGGGGTGCCGGTGGTGGCGTGCTCGCTGCACAGCCAGATGGCGGTCGTGGCGGCCACCATCGCCGCAATGCGGCCGGAGGCCCGCATCGCGTACGTCATGACCGATGGCGCAGCGCTGCCGCTGGTGATGTCGGACCTGGTGGTCGGCCTGCGCTCGGCCGGGGTGCTGTGCGGCACGGTGACGGCGGGGCATGCCTTCGGCGGCGACCTGGAGGCGGTCAGCGTTGCCTCGGCCTTGGGGCTGGCCCGACACGTGCTCGCCGCCGACGCGATCGTGGTGGCCATGGGTCCGGGAGTGGTCGGAACGGGGACCTCGCTCGGCACCACCTCGGTGGAGGTGGCGCAGATCTTGGATCTGGCTCGCAAGATGGGAGGCACTCCGGTGTTGGCGGTGAGGGCATCGGACGGCGATGGGCGGACGCGGCATCAAGGCATCAGCCACCACACCGAGACCGCCGCCAGGCTGTGTTTCGCCCGACCATTGGTGGCGCTGGTCCCGGCCGAGGCCGCCGACCTGCCCGAGGTGGAGGTCCGGGATCCGGGCGACGTGCCGGACCCAACCGAGACGTTGGGCGCGTTCGACCTGCGGGTCACCACGATGGGCCGGAGTATCGATGACGACCCGCTCTTTTTTCGAGCCGCCGCAGCCGCCGGTGCCCTGGCGGCAGGTCTGATGGTGCAGTGAAACCGCTGTGCCCACCGGCGGGTGGCGCACCCCGGGGATCGTTGCCCGGTGGAAACCCTGAAGGCTGACCTAAGATGACCCTTCGGTGTCATCCAAGAAGCTCGAACGCCAACTGAATCTGATTGCGGCGCTGATGGAGGGTCCTCGAGCCTTGAGGGCCGAGGAGATCCATCGGCGGGTCGAGGGCTATCCGGAGAGCGGTGAGGCGTTCCACCGCGCGTTCGAGCGCGATAAGGATGACCTGCGGGCCATGGGCCTGCCCATCCTGATGGAGGATCTGCCCGGCGCCGATCCGCCGGTCGTCGGGTATCGCATCACCGATGCGGACTACGGCATGGACGACCCTGAACTGAACACCGACGAACTGGCGGCGCTGCACCTGGCGACGTCAATCGTGCGGTTGCGAGGTCTCGACGACGATTCGGGCCTCTGGAAGCTGGGTGGGGTCGCAGGCGGCGCCGGCTCGCCGGTCTCGTTGTCCGCCGAGGTGCCCACCCCGGCGGCGCTTCTGCCGCTGTTCAGCGCGGTGAGCGGGCGGGCCACCGCCGGCTTTGTGTATCGCGATGCCGAGCGGTTGGTCGACCCGGAGCGTCTGGAGTACCGGCGCGGTCGCTGGTACCTGGCGGCGTTCGACCGCGCCAAGGGTGAGCGCCGGTCGTTTCGAGTGGACCGTATGGGAGACCGGATCGAGTTGGGTGCACCGGGTTCGGCGGCCCCCCACGAGCCGACCGGTGGGCCCGGTACCGGCCAACCGTGGACCTATGACGATGGACCCGCCGAGGAGGTCACCTTGGAGGTCGATTCCGTGGTGGCGCCGGTCGTCCGTCTGGAGCTCCCCGACGCCGAAGTGCTTGCCGAACGTTCCGACGGTTCGTTGCGTCTGCGAGTGCGGCTGACCCGTTGGGAACCGTTTCGCAGTTACGTGCTGAGTCACCTCGACCATGTGGAGGTCATCGAACCGGCTTGGGCACGAACCGACCTCACCCACTGGGTGTCGACGGTTCTCGACTCGTTGATCGCAACCGAGGGACGGCCGTGAGCAGCCGGGTGACCGCCGGGGATCGACTGCGTCGCATCCTTGCGGTGCTGCCGTGGGTGGCCGAGCGGCCCGGCGTGACCGTCTCCGAGGTGACCGAACGTTTTGGTATCGATCGCGATGAGTTGTTGGCCGACCTGAATGTGGTGTTCATGGTGGGGGTCTACCCCTACACGCCCGACGCGTTGGTGGATGTGTCCATCGATGAGGACGATCACATCGAGCTTCGATTGGGTGAGGCGTTTCGGCGGCCCCTGGCGCTGTCACCTGCGCAGAACCTGGCCCTGCTGGCGGCCGGAGCCGCACTTTTGGCCACACCCGGAACCGACCTCGACGGGCCCCTGGCGCGCGGCCTGTCCAAGCTGGCACGGGCGATCGGTGCCGACCCCGAGCGCGACCTGAGCGTCGATCTGGGGGATGCCGCCTCCGGAACGCAACGGGAACTTCTGGGAGGCGCGCTGGAGTCCGACCGGCAGGTGAGGCTGCGTTACTACACGCTTGGCCGCGATCAGGCCGAGGAGCGCGTGGTCGATCCATGGTTGCTCCGCAACGAGGCGGGCCATTGGTATCTGGCCGCTTATTGCCATCGTGCCGATGCCCCTCGAACCTTTCGCCTCGACCGGGTGCTCGACGCCGAAGTGCTCGATGAGGCCCGTCGTCGCCCCCCGCCGGAGGACCCCTCCCTGTCGATCCGTCCAGACGACGGGTCACCGGTGGTGGAGTTGCGGGTGCCGAAGGCGTACGGCTGGATCGCCGAGGCCTACCCGGTGGAATCCGTCGTCTCGGGCGAAGACGACACCTTGCTCATTCGGCTGGCGATCTCGGGTGAGGCATGGCTCAGCCGCCTGCTGCTGAGGCTGGGGCCGGAGGCTCAGGTGGTGTCGGCCCCGACCGAGCTGTTGGCAGCGGGGATCGCAGCGGCGCGGACGGTGCTGGCCCGCTACGACGGGACGGTGTCGTGAGCGACGATCCGCAGGCGGGAAACACGCCGGCCGTCGAGCCAAAGTGGGCGGTGCCCGCTCCGCAGCTGAACGGGATGGGCAAGCCGATGCGTGTGCGGGCCCCATACCCGCCGAGCGCCGTGCAGCCCCAGCCGCCAACATCCTCCAGCGATGATGCAACGCCCGGGTTGACGCCGGTCGAGGTAGCGGTCGAAGCCGGAGCCGGAGCCGGCGTCGAAGCCGAGGCGGAGGTCGAGGTCGAGGTCGAGGTACCGGTCGAGAACGAAGCGTCCGCCGGACGGTCGGCGCTGGCGGCGAAAGCTCGCAGTTGGGCCGAGACGGTGGCCGTGTTCGCCGTCGGCCTGGTGCTGGCCCTACTGCTGCGGGCATTTCTGTTGCAGGCGTTCTCGATTCCATCCGACTCGATGGTGCCCACGCTGCTGAGTGGCGACCGCGTGGTGGTCTGGAAGCCCAGCGACTCCATCGCCGACCTCCATCAGGGTGACGTGGTCGTGTTCCAGCGGCCCGACGTGTCCCAGTGTCCGTTCGGATCCGATGATCCTCAGGACTTGATCAAGCGTGTGATCGGGCTTCCGGGTCAGACCATCACCAGCCCTTCCGGACAGGTGATGGCCGACGGAAAACCGCTGGACGAGAGCTACCTCCCACCGGGCACCGTCACCGACATGTCAGAGCCAATCACCGTGCCCGAAGGCCACCTGCTGATGCTGGGGGACAATCGGGGTGCTTCGAAGGACGGCCGCTGTTTCGGCCCGATCTCCGAGGACGCAATCGTGGGGCGAGCGACCGCCCGGGTGTGGCCGCCAGGCCGCATCGGTGGCCTCTGACGCCATCCTGGTTTGGGACCTCCAGGCCGTGGAATTGTCGGAGTGGGCGGTAACCTGGTCGTCCATGGGAGAGCGCAACCGCTCGGTGTCACGGCCGGCTACTTCGTCTCCAGCGGCCACCGGCGATGCACCCCGTGGCCGACCGAGCGGCATCCCATCGGCCGGTCCGTCCAGCCCGCAGCCCTTGTCGGGTCGAGGCGGTCGGGCCTCGGACACCGCCGGGTCCGCGTCGCCTGGCGACGTGATCCCCGGCATTTCCACCGGCGGTCAAACCGAACGAGGGCTCGGCCTCCGCCGAGGCCGGCGGGGTGTCTCCACCGGCCGTTGGATCGCCGAGTGGCTCGTGGTGCTGACCCTCTCGCTGCTCGCTGCCATCGGTGTGAAGACGTACGCGTTTCAGGCGTTCTCCATTCCGTCGGCGTCGATGAGCCCGACGTTGGAGCTGGGTGACCGCGTGCTGGTGTCCAAGCTGTTCTCCGCCCGCTCGATGCCGGACCGCGGCGACGTGGTGGTGTTTCGGAGGCCGCCCGACTACCGACCCGGCGACCCATCAGCCCCATCACACCTCATCAAGCGGGTCATCGGACTTCCCGGTGAAACGATCACCAGTTCCTCAGATCGGGTGATGGTTGACGGTGAGCCGCTGAGCGAACCGTGGCTTGGCGACGACGTGAAGACCCTGATCAACGCGCCCATCAAGGTGCAGCCGGGCCACATCCTGGTTCTTGGTGACAATCGGGAACTGTCCGAGGACGGCCGGTTCTTCGGCACCATCCCCACCGAACTTGTCGAAGGCCGTGCGGTTGCAACAGTCTGGCCGCTCAACAGGCTCCGAGGGCTGTGACCCGATGCCGGGCCTGATTCCCACCCGGTTGGTGCCGGTTGGTTTTTGGAGAGCCACGGGCTGGATCCGACTGATCGATCCTCGACCCGGACGGTCTCCTACGGACGGCGCTCCTCTACCGGGCTGCCTTCGTTCGTGTCAGCGACCACGGTTTGATCGACCTCCGGATCGGGTGGGGGAGGATCCTCCAGGTCGGGCTCGGCGGCCGGATCGGGTGGGGGAGGAACGTGCAATACCAGTTGAGTGGACACTGTGGCGTCCCCGGTGGAGCGGAACGTCAAGGTGACGGGACCGGTCGGCGCACCGGGGCGATAGGTCACCATGCCCGACTCCGAGATGGACGCCGTCGCGACCCCCGTTGGGTCACCTTGGCGGTCAATCTGTGCACTTCCTTGGTCCAGAGCGGTGCCGCTGAGACGAATGATCACGGGAAGCAGTGTGCCCCCGGGATCCCGCTCCATCATGGCTGGAGTGCCGGGGCTGTCGACCTTGAGCGTATTCGCACCATCCGGGAGCTGGAGTGCCTTCGCCGCAGATTCAAGGGAACCCGAACCGAAGTAGAAGGCGCTGATCGCTGTGACGAGGGTAATGAGGGCCGTCACGATCTGCCCGCCCAGTGCAACGGCGTCGGAGTTGGGGCTGGCCCGGTACGTACCGGAGAAACCGTCGTCCGCAGTTCCAAACTCGCCGTCCGGGCCGGGGTCGGCGTTACGTTTGATGACTGGCCCTGGAAGGGCTGCGACCTGTTCGGTTGACAGGTAGTTGAATGATGTTTCCCTGCCGCTGCTGGCCAGATTTCCAAAGACCACATTGCTGAAGATGACAAAAATGATCAGGAGGATCAATGCGATCAACGCTCTGACGGTTCCGGATGGAAGCCCCAGGGCCTTGCTTGCGTCGTACAGACCAAGCCGCGCAAAGACGACGACGATCGCCAGGATGGAACCCAGGAATGCAACCGATCCAAGAACGATCTGGAGCGGGGCGGCCAAGTACATGTTTGATTCACGGAGGTTCCAGAGCGCAGCCACAGCCAAGGCAGGAGCGATGAACACGAGGATGGTCACGCCGCTGCCGGGGGAGACTTTGACTGCACGCCAAAATTGAGCGGCCTTGCCGTTGGATGCGACCATGCCATCGGACGTTTGAGGCTGAACCGGCGCCGGTGGGCCTCCACTCCTGGATTTGCTCATCGGTCGCTCCTCTGTGTATTTCGTTCAGGGTACGCCGATGAGAGCCGTTTTCAACGGGTTTGTGTTGGTTACGGCGACCCGGGGCCTCGTTGGGCCTCGTCCAGGCGATCCGGGTGTGTGCTCGAGACGGTGTCGATGCCCATCTGGGCGAACTCGCGGATCATGCGGACGTGCGTGGCGCCGCGGCCGACACAGAGCCGACCGAAACGGTGAAACATGGCGGTGAGCCCGCCGGTCCATTGGCCAAACATCATGGCCTGACCTTCGATCGACCCGGTTCTGAGTCGGTCGGCGTGCCGTTCCGGACCCGTTGCCATTGCAGCGAGGGGTGCCTCGTGGATAAATGCGGGCCGTTCATGCCCCAGGTCCGCCGCGGCGGTCTCCAGCAGCTCCAGGTCGGGACAACGGATCAGCATGCGTTCCAGGGCGCCGGCACCACGCGCCGCCAGAACCACGGCATCCAGCGTGGCCCGGTTCTCGACGGCCACCGACACCATCGGCACCTCATCGATGTCCATCGCCAGCAGGTCGGCCAGGGGAGGCGCCTCCGATTGGGCCGCTGGGGACGCTGCGTGGGGTCGGCGTCGCCAACCGAAGGTTGCCGACCTGGCGAGGAGGACGATGTGGTCGGCGCTGAGCCGACCCGATACCTCCCAGCCATCGGCACCGAGTCGACGGGCCAGTGCGAAACCGGCCAGGGAGTGGTCGACCTCCTGTTCAGGCGCGCCGCCGTCGGCGAGGTACACCGTAGGACCGTCAAGGGTGGGATGGGCCATGCCCCATGGTGCGCCACGTTGCACCGACGATGAAAGTCCAGGTGGGTAATTCGACTTCTCGCAACGCTCGATCGTGTCGTTCCCTCACAGCGCGGCTTCGCGATCCGATACGAAAGGGTGCAAACCGCATCAGATGAGGTGAACCCGTGGCGTTGATCCGAGCAACCTGTTCCGATTGTGGGGACGTGGAGCTGCGTTCCCCTGGCTTACAGCTGCGCGTCTGTGCTGAAACCGGTGCTGCGACCTACATCTTCAGGTGCCCCACGTGCACCATGGCCGAGGTGCGGCCCGCCAAAAGTGACGTGGTCGAGGCGCTGGTGTCGGCAGGGGTGTCGCTCACCAGGTGGTCGTTGCCGGCCGAGCTGAGCGAGTGCCGGTCCGGCCGACCGATCTCCCACGATGACCTGCTGGCCTTCCACGAGATCATCCATGGCGATGAGTGGACGTCCGCCTTCGGGAATAGCTGACGCGGTCGGCTTGGCCTGGGGCCTCCAAGGTCTTGTGTTGGGCCGTCGGTAGACTGTCCGGGTGGCCACGGCCCCCGGAGTTGCAACTTTGATGTTTGGTCTGATTGACAGCCTCGGTGGCGGGGAACTGTTGGCTGTGCTGATCATGCTGATGGTGGTGGTTGGTCCCGACCGACTGCCCGAGGTTGCGCGCAAGATCGGCAAGGGCATCGCTCAGGCCCGCGCGCAAATTTCGTCGATGTCCGACGAGGTGCGCGAGGTGGTTGACGACCCCGCCATGCAACCGCTGAGGGAGATTGGCGAATTCGCAATGCGGCCGCGCAAGAAACTGTCCGAGATCGTGCGCATGGCCGAACTGGACCTCACCGAGGAATCTGCGGCCAAGAAGGCCGCGGCCGTGGCTTCGGATACCACTGGTAGCACAGGTTCGGACCAGGTTGAGGAACGAAATGACGAGCCTGGGGAACCCCCGCGGGCCGGCCCCCAGCTTCCGCTCAACGTCGACGACAAGTTGGCGGGTCGCAGCGTACCGGTCGACGTGGAAGTGGCGGCCGAAGCAGAAGCGGTTGCCGAGGCCATGTCGGACCCGGAGGCTGAGGTTGCGGCCGCGGACGAACAGCCTGAGGTTGCTGGTGAGGCGGCTCAGGGGCCGGACCACGTGGCGTTCAGCACACGGGCGGCGCCCCTGGTGGATGCGAGCGATCAGGTGGACGCAGACTCGTGACCTCAGACGTGACCACCGACGACGAAACCCGCCTCGCGGGCGACATGACGCTGGTCGATCACCTGCGCGAGTTGCGCGATCGGCTGGTTCGGTCGGCGCTCGCCATCCTGATCGGGGCGCTCCTCGGATGGATTTTTTACGAGCGCATCTTTGATTTCCTCACGTTGCCGTATTGCGACGCGGTTGGAGCCAAGCGGGGCACCTGTGCGCTGACCAGCTTCGACCCGCTGGAACCGTTTGGTTTCCGGGCCCAAGTCGCCGCCTATTCGGGAATCTTCTTTGCACTGCCGGTGATCTTCTACCAGTTGTGGCGATTCATTGCGCCCGGGCTGTATCGAAAAGAGAAGGTGTACGCCGCCACATTCGTCGTTGTCTCGACCACGCTGTTTCTGGCGGGCGCGGCGGTGGCGTACCTGACCCTGCCGAAGGCGTTGGAATTTCTCTTGAGCGTGGGTGGGGAGGGCATCAACAACCTGACCAACGTCACCAAGTACACGACGCTTGTTCTGTTCACCATGGCGGCCTTCGGGGTGGGTTTCGAGTTTCCAATCGTGTTGATCGCTCTGCAGTTCGTTGGCATCGTCCAGCCTTCGACGCTGGCGAGGTGGCGGCGGGAGGCCGTCGTTGGAATCACCGCGCTGGCGGCGCTGATCACTCCCAGCGTCGATCCGATCTCCATGTTTGCGCTGGCAATCCCGCTGTACGTGTTCTACGAGGTGTCGATCCTGGTCGGGAAACTGATCGTCAGACGGCGGGAGAAGGCGCTGCGGTCCTCGTGAGCCGGTTGCAGGGGGCGATCACCCCCGATGAGTTTCAGATCAGGGCGATCGAGGCGATCGACGACGGGGAGTCGGTGCTGGTCGCGGCGCCCACGGGTGCGGGCAAGACCTTCGTGGCCGAACATGGGATCGAACGGGCCCTCGCCCAGGGCCGCCGGGCGTTCTACACCACTCCGATCAAAGCGCTCTCCAACCAGAAGTTTCGTGACTTCTCCGCCCGCTGGGGTTCGGCGCGAGTGGGTTTGCTCACCGGGGACAATGCGCTGAACGGCTCGGCCGACCTGGTGGTGATGACCACCGAGGTGCTGCGCAACATGATCTATGTGCAGAGTCCAAACCTGGCGGGTCTGGGCGTGGTGGTGATGGATGAGGTGCATTACCTGGCCGACCCTCAACGCGGCCCCACGTGGGAGGAGGTCATCATTCACGCGCCGGCGGGTGCACAGTTGGTGGCCCTGTCTGCCACGGTGTCCAATTCCGAGCAACTCGGCGAGTGGATTCGAGCCCTGCGAGGGCCGACCCGCACGGTGATCGAGCACGAGCGCCCCGTGGAACTGCGCCCGCTGTACCTGGTGGCCGACCGTACCGCCCAGGAGGATCACCTGTTGGGGCTGTTGGTGGACGGGCGTCCCAACCCGGAAGGCCACCGATTTGATGCACAGTTGCCCTCCGGACGGGGACGTGGCGCCGGTGGTCCTCAGCGGAGTCAACGCCGTCGTAGGGGTCCGTTCGGTGCTCCACGAAAAGTGGAGTCGGTGCTGCGGCTCGACGGCGAGGGGCTGCTGCCGGCGATCTGGTTCATATTCAGTCGCAACGGCTGCGACGAGGCCATGGCGGCGTGCCGGGACTCGGGGGTGCGCTTCACCACCGCCGAGGAGCGGGCCATGATCCGAACGATCGCCAAAAACCACACCGCCCAGTTGGGGGTCGCCGACCTCAAGGTGTTGCGCTACGAGCGTTGGCTGTCGGCCCTCGAGGCTGGAGTCGCCGCCCACCATGCCGGCATGGTGCCGTCGTTCAAGGAGGCGGTGGAGGAGGCGTTCTCGCTGGGTTTGATCAAGGTGGTGTTCGCCACCGAGACGCTGGCCCTGGGCATCAACATGCCCGCCCGCACCGTGGTGATCGACAAGCTCACGAAGTTCACCGGTGACGGCCACGACTTCCTGACCCCTGCACAGTTCACCCAACTGACAGGTCGTGCCGGGCGACGGGGCATCGATGAACTGGGATACGCGGTGGTGGCCTGGTCGCCGTTCGTCACCTTCGAACAGGCGGCAACACTGGCGGCCAGCCGCGAATATCCCCTCCGATCCGCCTTCCATCCCACCTACAACATGGTCGCAAACCTGGTGTCCCGCTACGAGCGGGATGAGGCGCTGGGAGTGCTGCAGCGCAGCTTCGCCCAGTTCCAGGCCGATGCCGACCTGGTGCGCCTGCGGGCCCGCCTCGACCGGGTGGAAGGCGTGTTGGCTGAGGCCGAGGAACGTGCCGTCTGCGAACTGGGCGATGTTGGGGACTACGCGGCGCTCGTCCTGGCCGAACGGGCCGTTCGACCAGTCGGGCACGACGACCTGACAGGCTCCGCCGGCGTCAGCGCGGAGATCACCGATGCGGTGGGTGACCTGGTGCCGGGTGAGGTGATCCAACACCCGGGGTCCGAAGACCGGGTGGTGGTGCTGTCGGTTGCTCACCGGTCACGCGGTCGGGTTCGGCTTCGGGTGGCCGACCGCTCGGGGCATCCCCATCGGCTGACACACATGGATTTCGCGGAGGAGCCGACCGTGGTGGGGAAAGTGGACCTGCCGGTGCCCTACAGGCCGGAGACCGACCAGTTTGCGCAGGAGGCCGGCGTCGCCCTCGGACGTCTGAACCCCCGACGCGCCGTGGGGCACGCTCGCACGAGGCCCACCGACGACGCACCGGAATCGATTCTCGGGGCGCAGGATGCTGCCGTTGTTCCCCCGGCGGAAGATCGGCGGGTGGGTGCTGCGGCGGAGCATCCGGTTGCCCGGTGCCCCGACGTTGACGATCACCTGACGGCGTTGGATGAGGTGGGCCGCCTGGGCCGGGATCGGGAGACGTTGCGGCGCCGGATCGCCGGGCGCGACACGGCCTTGGAGCGAGACCTGAGAGCGCGGGTGTCGGTGCTGGAGGCCCGGGGGTATCTCGACGGCTGGCAGCTGACCCCACCAGGCAAACGCCTGGCACGCCTCTACCACGAGGCCGACCTGGTGATCACCCACGCGATGGAAACTGGGCTGCTCGACGGGTTGAACGCGGCGGAGTTGGCCGGGTTGATCTCGGTGTTCACCTACGAGCACCGCAGCTCCGAGCCGCCACCCGAGCCACGTTTTCCCAACTCGATACTCCGGCGGCGATTCCGCCAGATCGAGCGCGCCACACGGCAGGTCAACGAGGCCGAGGAGGCCGCCGGGCTCCCGCAGACCCGAGGACCGGACCCCGGCATGGTCGAGGTGGCCTACTCGTGGGTGGCCGGAGCCGGACTCGCTGACGTGGTGGACGAAGACCTCTCCGGCGGTGACTTCGTGCGCTGGATCCGTCAGTTGATCGATCTCACCCGTCAGATCGCCGAGGTGACCGACCGGCCCGGCCTGGCGGTGACCGCTCGGGCGGCCGTCGATGGCCTGCACCGGGGCGTGGTCTCCACGATGACCGAGCTGGAGTTCGAGACGGGTTTGACGACCGACGCAGCCGCTGCTGACCGGTCCAACGACACCGCATCCGGTTCACCGCCGGCGTGACCATCGCGAAGGGGGTGCAGTGGGGCCGTCCCTGCTCGCTCGAAATCGGTCGGCCGGTGGCCACGAGCGATGCCGAACTGGCCGAACTGGTTCGTCGCCAGGTGCTCGATGGTCCGAAGCCGAACCCTGGCAGGTTCGAGGGTGCCACCGCAGTCGGGCTGGCCGGAGGTGACCTGTTTGTCACCCTTGGCGGCGCTGCCGGCGGCCGAAGCCCCAGCGGCCCTGATGCCTGGCTTTTTCCGCTCGACGCGATGGTGGTTCGCTGTGACTCTGACCGTGCCGCGGGCGGGGCGATGGCGGCCGTGGCCCACGTGGTGGCGTTGCGGCACCCGGCCCGCTCTCGTGGTGGGGAGCTGCGGCACATGGGTTGGTTTGAGGCCGAGACGCTGGTGGTGGCCAACGCGGCCTTCCTCGGCGACTGGAACATCGCGCCGCGCGGTCACCCCAACGACGGACGCTTGGAGGTGACCCGCGGGTCGCTACCCAGGCGTGATCGGCGGCGCCTCGGCGCCCGTTTGCGCACGGGCACGCACCTGCCTCACCCGGACCTGGCCACCTCGCGGCCCAAGTCGGTCGACTCGGCGGGTGGCCCGTGGCGACTCTTCGTCGACGGGGTGGACCACGGCATGGTGGACCGCTTCACTGTGAGCGTTGTTCCGGATGCGTTCGCCGTGGTGATGTAGGCCGGGCGCCGCCCGTCGCTGCGCTGCTCCTACATTGAGATGATGGTGAACGACGCGAGTGCAACGCCCCACAGCATCGGCCAGACGGCCGCCCACGCCCGAGTTGCCGAGGAGATCGACCGGTTGGCGGATCGGTTGCTGGACGTTTCGCATCGCATCCACGCCGACCCGGAGTTGGCATACGCCGAATACCACGCCCACGACCTGCTGTGTGGGGTGCTGGAGGAGGCGGGCCTCCACGTCACCAGGGGTGCGTACGGCCTCGATACGGCATTCGAGGCACGGGTGGGTGGGGGATCGGGCCCAACGGTGGCGATCATCTGTGAGTACGACGCGCTGCCGGGAATCGGTCATGCCTGCGGTCACAACATCATCGCCGCCGCCGGGCTTGGGGCAGCGTTGGGCGCCTCATCGGTGGTCGAGGAACTCGACGGCAACCTGGTGGTGCTGGGTACCCCGGCCGAGGAGGGTGGCGGCGGCAAAATCGCCATGATCGATGCCGGGGCACTGCTGGGGGTCGACGCGGCGATGATGGTGCACCCGTCATCGGCTGACGTCGAGTCGATGTATGCCATCGCCGTTCAGCAGGTGAAGGTGACCTACCACGGCAAAGCCTCCCATGCTGCCGCTCACCCGGAACTGGGTCGCAACGCGCTCGACGCCGCCGTGTTGGGCTACAGCGCCGTTGGCGCGTTGCGTCAGCACATCGCTCCCGACGAGCGAATCCATGGCATCTTCACCGAGGCCGGGGACCAGCCCAACGTGGTGCCCCGGCGCGCTGCGGCGCACTATTACGTTCGTTCGGGCACGCTGGCCCGCCTCGAGCAGCTGAAGCCACGGGTGCTGGCTTCGCTTGAGGGCGGAGCGCTCAGCGCCGGTTGTGAGATGGAGGTCGTCTGGGTGGATTCCCCGTACGCAGAGCTGGTGCACAATGCCACCTTGGGTGCTCGCTACAGCGCCCACGCTGCGCTCCTGGGGCGGAGCGTGGCCGGGGTGGAGCACGCCTCGCTGACCGTTGGCTCGACCGACATGGGCAACGTCAGCCTCGAGGTGCCCAGCATCCACCCCACGATTGCTGCAGCGCCGCCCGACAGCTCGATCCACACCGAGGCGTTTGCGGTCGCCGCCGCCTCGCCTTCGGGCGACCTGGCGGTGCTCGATGGTGCCAAGGCCATGGCCGGCGTTGCCGTCGACCTCTGGGCCGATCCCAGCGTGCTGACCGCAGCGACGGAGGAATGGCGCTCGGTGACGCACTGACCCCCATCACCGCTCGGCTGGGGGAACCGCCGGGGTGGACGGCTTTGGATCCCACCATGGCCCAGAGTTTGGCCGGAGTGAAATAGTCTCGGCTCGTGTTCACCCACCAGGCCGAGGAGTTCACCGACGACGAGGCGCTGGTGTTGCGCCGGTATTTCACCAACCTCGATCGACCGGTGTTTGCACTGACCAACCTGCCCGAGGTGGTGAAGGGGGCGTTGTTCGCCCGCTACAGCCGATCGGCCAAGTCGCTGCGGCGGCTGTTTCTGGACGAGTTTGCGGTTGACCTGGAACTGACCGCTGATGTCGGCACCGACGCCGGGGTTGGTTTGGAACGGGCGGAGAAGCTGTACGACAAGGTGTTCGTCGAGTACGGCGACGACTCGGTCGCCCAACTGGGTGGGGTGCACCTGGCGTGCGAGCAGGCATCAAACATCCTGACCAAGCTGCTCGAATGGGGTCGCCTGGCCAGCTACCTGGAGCAGTCGACCCGCTACATCCCCTACGACGCCCGGGTCAACGGTCGGTTCCGGTACTACCGCGACCCCGAGGTGCTCGCATCACGCCTGGGCGCCCGCTATGTCGGGGACATGGACGACCTGTTCGACACCTATTCATCGCTGCTCCCGGTGCTTGGCGACCACTTCCGTCGGGTGTATCCCAAGCATGCAGACGACTCCGACTTTGTGTATCGCCAGTCGATTCGCGCCAAATCCTTCGATGCGCTCCGGGGGCTCCTCCCGGCCGCCGCTCAATCCAACGTGGGCATCTACGGCAGCGGCCAGGCCTACGAGGCGCTTCTCCTGCGCCTTCGTGCCCATCCGCTGCCAGAGGCCCGTGCGTACGCAGATGACATGCTCCACGAACTGCGCAAGGTGATCCCATCCTTCCTGAAGCGGGTGGACGTGCCAGACCGGGGCGGCGCCTGGAGCAACTATCTGGCGACCAACCGTTCGGCCATGTCAGAGGTCGCCGAGCGGCTCTTCGACGGCCGCGTCGACAGCGAGGGTGACGCCGCAGTGCGTCTGGTGGACTGGGATCCCGAGGCCGAAACCAAGATGATCGCCGCCATGTTGGCCCCCCACACTCATCTGAGTGACGCAACGCTGCTCGCCGAGGTGGCCGCAATGGGTGCTGATGACCGTCGTGCGGTGGTCGCCGCGTACGTGGGGCAGCGGTCCAACCGGCGTCACAAGCCGGGTCGAGGGCTCGAGCGGGTGAACTATCGCTTCGAGGTGGTGGCCGACTACGGAGCCTTCCGCGACCTCCAGCGGCACCGCATGATGACGATCGAGTGGCAGAACCTGACGCCGCACCACGGCTACCTGCGGCCGGCCGAGGTGGATGACGCCGGTGCGGCGGCCGAGTACGACCGGGCGATGGCAACCTCGGCGGGTTTGCATGATCTGTTGGCTCGACAGTTCCCAGACCGGGCGAGCTATGCCGTGGCGCTGGCCTACCGGGTTCGCTTTGTCATGAACCTCAATGCGCGGGAGGCCATGCATCTGACGGAGTTGCGTTCGGCACCCCAGGGGCACGTGAGCTACCGGGTGGTGGCACAGCAGATGCACCGGGCGATCGCCGAGCAGGCGGGTCACCGGTTGGTGGCCGAGATGATGAGTTATGTGGACCATGGGTCTGGCGTGGAACTGGAGCGTCTCGAGGCCGAGCGCCGGGCGGAGGCCAGGCGCGGTGCGGCCGCCGAATAGGGCGCTTCCCGGCGTCCACGGGTGACTTTTTGTGCGCTGGGGTGGACGCCGCCGAGTCCAGGTTGTAGGCAATGCACCGGCTTCGCCGAGAAGCCGGGTCGGCGAGGACGCGAGAGCTGTCTATGATGCCGCCCGACCACCCGCTGACGTTCTGAGGATTTACTGCAATGGCTGCTGACGACATCGATGATCTCGAAGATGATGCTGACGAGCTCGACGACCAGGTCGAAGAGCTCGACGAGGAGCTCGACGACGACGATCTGTCCACCGACCTGGATGAGGACCTCGTTGAGGTCCCCGAGGAGGACGACGACGACTCCGACGATGCCTCTGCGGCCGCCAAGGCGCCGTCCGAGGACGATGCCTCAGCGGCCGCCAAGGCGCCGTCCGAGGACGAGGACGACGAGGAGGACCTTGGCCCCGATGACGTCGAGGCCGACCTCGACACGATCCTCAAAGGAAAAATCGCCTCCGAGGACGACCTCGATGATGACGATGAAGAAGAGGAAGAGGCGCTTGTCGTTCCGGTGAAGAAGCCGGCACCGGTGGAGCAGGCAGATGGGGTGACGGCCAAGCAGGAGGGCGAGTTCACCTGCCCCGGGTGCTTTATGGTGGTGCATCCACGCCAGTTCGGACGGCGGGTCAACCCCACGTGTCCGTCCGGCGAGGAAGACTGCCCTGGCATCCAGATCGCATTCGGAATGTCGTGATCCCGGCGGCCACGCTCCCCGTTGAAGCCCCCGAGGACGTGCTCTTCGACACGCCGCTCGCGCGGCTGGCCATCGGCTCGGCCGGTGCTGTCGACCGATTGATCACCCGTACCCAGGGTCAGATGGCGCTCGGCGTGCGACTTGGCCGGCTCGTCTGCGCCCATGCCGGTCTTCCGATGGATCCTCCTGGACTCGACCTGGGGGACCGCCCGCGGCTGCATCCGGTGCGCCAGATGACCCGCCCGTCCAACGTCAGCCCGCTTCGCGTCGAGGACCGACTCTCGGCGATGAGCGCCAACGACGGGCCGGCACCCAGTGGAACCGTGGCGCAGACCGTTTCGGTGCAACCGACCCCATCTGAGCCATTGCCAGTGGTTGGCGACCTGGCCATTCCTGGCTTTGATGAGCTTGCCGCCTCCCAGGTGGTGAAGCGTCTTGACGCGTTGACCGCCGCTGAGCTGGCCGCCATCGGTGCCTACGAGCAGGCCAACCGCGGGCGACGCACCATCCTGACGCGGGTTCGTCAACTGCAATCGTCGATGTGACGGGGCCGATCGAAGCTCGCAGTGCCACCCTGGACGAGCTGCCAACCGTGCTCGAGTTGGTCCGTCAGGCCCACGACGGGCAACTCAACCAGCGTGATGGCGGTACCTGGGCGTTGGCCAACGCAGCACCGGTCACCGAGCAGCGACTCCGAGACCGCTTGGCCGACGGCCTGGTTGTGGTCGGCACGGTGTTTGATGTGCCGCTCGGGGTGACGGTAGCCCGCCTTGAGCCCGTTGCAGATGGCCTCCTGGCCGTCGTCGAGGAGATCCACACCCATCCCGATGCCCGCGGGGTGGGCGTCGGGCGACACATGATCGAAGCGGTGGAAAGCTGGGCTCGCGCTGCGGGATGTATCGGTATCGACTCGCTGGCGCTCCCGGGTGACCGGGCCACCAAGAACTTCTTTGAGGCGGCCGGTCTGATCGCCCGGGCGATCGTGGTGCATCGAAGTTTGGCGTCCGAAGAGCCTCCCCCGCACCGGTGGAGCCTTGACGTTGGGTGAACGGCCTCAGGTGGCCGTGGGTGCGGTGGTGCAGCGCGACAACGAACTGTTGTTGGTGAGGCGAGCGACCGCACCCGACGTGGGCGCATGGACGTTGCCTGGCGGCCGTGTGGAGCACGGCGAGTTGCTTGCAGAAGCTGTGATTCGTGAACTTCGGGAGGAGACCGGTGTGGTGGGGGTGTGCAGCAACCAGGTCGGCATTGCCGAACTCCTGCCCGACTCGGCCGGGACCCGTGCCCACTACGTGGTCGTCGACTTCCAGGTGACCCTGTTGGATCCGCATCAGGAGCCACAAGCGGGATCGGACGTCTCAGACGCACGCTGGGTACCTGTGTGGGATGTTGCCGCTCTGGACCTCACGCCTGGCCTGGCAGAGTTTCTTTCGGCCAACGAGATCATCGACACCATCGCCTGAGTGGCTGCGGGGCGTTGACCCCGCAGCCACAACACGAGGACCGGGTTCAGCGGCCCTTCCATACGGGGTCGCGCTTCTCGAAGAAGGCCGTGAGACCTTCACCGAAGTCTTCGGCGCCGAACATCTTGGCGATTCCCTCGTTGGACAGCCGCCAGCCGGTCTCCTCATCGGCCAGGGCCGACTCAAGCACGATCTTGCGACTCTCGCGGACGGCCAGCGGAGCAGCCTTGGCCACCTGCTCGGCCAATTGGACGGCACCGTCCAACGCATCGGCCTCCTCGGTCAGGGCATTCACCCAACCGAAGTGATGAGCCCGCTCGGCCGGGAAGTCCAGGCGCCCGGTGAGCACCAGTTCCATGGCCACGTTGCGGGGCAACACGCGGGGAAGCCTGAACAGCCCGCCGCCGGCGGCGACGAGATTGCGCAGCACCTCGGGTACGCCGAACACGGCCGTCTCCGACGCAACGACCATGTCGCAGGCCAACACGATCTCGGTTCCCCCGGCGAGTGCCGGACCGTCGACCGCGGCGATCACCGGCTTGGTGCGCTCACGTGCGACGAACCCGGCGAATCCGCCCTTCTCGGTCATCATGGCGCCCGGGTCGGTGCTCATGGCCTTCAGGTCGGCTCCGGCCGAGAAGATCCAGCCCTTTTCGGTGCGCGCACCGGTGAGCACTCCGACCCACAGGTCGTCATCAGCTTCCAACTGGTCGATTGCGGCCTCGATGCCCTGAGCCACGTCGCCGTTGACGGCGTTGCGTGCCTCGGGACGGTTGATCGTGATGATTGCGACGTGGCCGCGGCGCTCCATGAGCACCTTGTTGTTGCCCTCGATCACCGGACTGGCTGTGGTTTCCTCGTTCGTCATCGTCCCAAGTTAGGAGCCGGCGACGGGTTGGGGCGAGTTACTCGGCGTCGGTCGCGTCGGGCACGACACCCTCGTGAGTGTCGGTGTCGTCAGCCACCGACACGGGAGCCGTCTCGGTGGGTGGCGCTGCGTCCGCGGCCGGCGCCTCGGTCGGGGCCTGGTCCGTGGGGGCCTGGTCCTTGGGCACGCCGCCGCCGGGCGCGTTCCGCTGTGGTCGATCGCGCGGTGGTCGATCGCCCTGCCTGGCCTCGTTGGGCTTGCGCCCCGGTTTCGCCTTGTCACCACCGGGGCGGCGACGCCTGGGTGGGTTTTTGGGCGCAGTGGCAGGGTCCACGCCGAACTTCTTTGCCAGTTCGGGTAGCCGGGAGGCCACAGCCCGAACGGTGCCCAACAGTTCCTCGCTGGGCTTCGCCGGGATGTGGTCGAGATCCACGAGCGCACGAATGGGGGAGAAGGCCAGCGCGTCCAGCAATGCGCCCCACCGGTCGTCGGTCATGGCGTCGTCCACGGAGTCGACCACGGCACCGGCCAGTCGCGTGGCCAGATCGCCGGGCAGCGGGGCACCGGCCTTGGGGGACCGACTGGATACCCGCAACGCACGGATCACCCGACCGGCCCCAATCAACGCTGAGATTTCCTCGGCCCACGCGGTCTGTTCGGTCTCGACGCGACTGTTCAGTGCGTCGCGCAGCCGGCTGGCCAGGGCACGGGTGTCCTCGTCGTTCGCGGCCGTGTCGCCGGCCACCACCACCGAACGGAGGTCGCGTAGGTCCACCTCGTCGGCCTGTTCCACGGCCGCCTCGGCGCGATCGCGCCATTCTGCCGTTCGGAGCTGTTCCTGAAGCTGTTCGGCCAGTCCGATCAGTGGTCCGGGCTTCACCTCTGGGCGACCCTCGGCCTTGTTGTGCTCGTTCTGTTCCTTGATGGCGGCGCGCACCGCGGGCAGGCCGCCTGCGATCAGCTGATCGGCAACGGGTCGCTGCTCGTCCGGCAACGACGCCAGTACCTCGTTGCGATGGGTCTTTCCGGCGCGCAGCCGCTTTGCCTTGGGCCGGGTGGGCACCTCGGGCGGCGCCGGGCGATGCGGACGGTCGCCGCGACCGCGGCCGTCGTCGCGCCCGCCACCTTCACCCCGGTTGTCCCGACCTCGGCCACGGCCGCGATCACGGTCGCCTTCTCGGCCACGTCCCCGGCCTCGACCGCCGTCACGGTCGTCTCGGCGTCCGCCGCCCCGACCCTTCTCCGCCAGCTTGGTGGTGACCAACTGGGAGGGTTCGTTCGAAATGAGCTCGAGGGTCGTGGCCTCCTTGCGTTGGCGTCTGGCCGGAGTGATGTTGGTGAGGTCGATGCCATCGAGACCGAAGTCGGCCTCGGCCTTGAATTGGTCGCCCACCTTGGTCCCCTCGGGCAGCAGCGTCCGGGGGCCCTCGCCCTTGGGTTGCTTGGCCCCGACGACACGCCAGGTGAAGCGGTCGTCGCCGGGAAGGCTGGTGATTTCGATCTCGAGGCGGCTTGACATGGTTGGCTCTCTCGTCGGTGCATGGGCCCGCCGTGCGGTGGCGAAGGGCCGGGGTCGGTCTGGGGTCGGCACAGCAGTGCTGACGCGCCACGGTCTCGGGCGGTGCCCGAGACCGTCTATCAATCGTAGCGTTCTGCGATGCGGGCGCTGGGAACGTCACCCTGGTACGGGCGTCCTACCCCTCCCAGGGTTTGAACTTTCCGCCGGTGCTCGGAGCGTGGGGTACCTCCAGCAGCAGCTGCTCCACCACCTCGGTCAGCGCCGGGTGGGGATAGATGACGGTGCGGGCGACCTCGTCGGCCGTGTTGCCCAGGGCCATGGCCTGGGCGAGTGGCTGGATCAGGAGCGACGCCTCATGGCCCAGAATGTGAGCACCGAGGATCAGGCGCGTCTCCGGGTCGACCAGCACCTTCGCGAACCCAACCGAGTCCTCCATCGCCCAGCCATAGGCGGTGGAGCCGAAGTCGCGTCGGCCAACGAGATACGGCCGGCCCAACGCCTGAAGCGACTCCTCCGAAAGGCCGACCTGAGCGACCTCCGGATGGCTGAACACCACGTGGGGTACGGCCGACTCGTCGATCCGATGCAGATCGTCCGGATGGGAAAGGTTGTGGCCGACGATGTCGGCCTCACGGTTGGCCAGGTGTTTGAGCTGGAGGGGGTTACGGATGTCTCCCAGCGCCCAGACGCCGGGTGCGTCGGTGGCCAGCGTGTCGTCGGTGATCACATAGCCATACTCGTCGAGGCGCACCCCGGTGCGTTCCACGGCCAGTTGGTCCCCGTTGGGGACACGTCCGGCGGCCACCAGCAGGGTGTCGCCCTCCACCACCGAACCGTCGGAGCAGTGGGCAACAACCCCGGCCGCGGTCGGTTCCACCGAGGTGACCGTCACGTTGACCCGCAGGTCGATCTGCCGGCCGAGCGCCCGTGTGAATCGGGTGCCGATTTCCCAGTCTTCGTGGCTGAGCACCCGCGATGACCTGCCGATGACCGTGACCTCCGCGCCGAAGGTGCCGAACACGTGCGACATTTCGGCTGCGATGAAGCCGCCCCCGATGATGACGAGGTGCCCGGGCACCTCGTCGATGCGCATGATCGTGTCGGAGGTGTGAAACGGGACCGTCTCAAGGCCCGCCACCTGGGGTATGCGGGGGCGGGCACCGGCGGCAAGCACCATCCGGTCGGCGCTCACCTGTTGGGTGGCCCCGTGAGCGTCGACCACCTCGACGGTACGGTCGCCGACGAAGGTCGCCTCACCGTTGTAGACCGTGAGGTGATCCTGGCCTTGGCGGTAGTCCTCACCTCCGGCGGCGATGGGATCGATGCGACCAAACGTGCGATCCCGGATCTCCCTCCAACGCACCCCGTCCAGGGTCAGGTCCACCCCAAGTGCTCGTGCCTCCTGGGCGAGGCGGATCACCGTTGCCGGGTAGATGAGCATCTTCGATGGGATACAGCCCCGGTTCAGACAGGTGCCGCCGAAGGCCCCGCGTTCGATCATGGCCACCGACAGGTGCTCAAAGCGCTCATCGAGGAACGTGTTGCCAGAACCTGAGCCGATGACGCACAGGTCGTGATGCGCCGTGGTGGTCGACGGAGAAGCGGGGGTTGGGGTGGTTGGGGAGGTCACCGAATCATCCTGCCAGGTCCCCGGCGGGGGCGGCCCCAGCGGGCACACTGGGCGGGTGAGCGGGACGAGCATCACTATCGATGAGCGGGTCGAACTCTGCGGCGGCCTCCCAACGGTGTCGTGGCGTACCTGGGTCGTGGCGCGTGCGCTTGTCCTGGTGGTTGCGGGCGTCCTTGGCGTGGCGGTGCTGTATCTGGTCGCCGTTCGCACGGGCATCGGCCAGCGGCTGGACGATGCGGTGGTCAGCGGCCGTGCGGAGCAGCGGAGTTGGTTTCGTTGGTCGGTTGTGGCACGCCTGACGCGTCGGAGTGGCCTGGTGCTGTTGGCTGGGGCCGCGCTGGCCTTCGGATGGGCGTTGTCGCGACGACGTTTTGCTCAGGCGGCCGCCGCAGCGATGGTGATCGGTGGATCATTCGCCACCTCCGAGATGCTGAAGAAGGCGGTACTGGATCGCCCGTCGTTGGATACGACCTACCCCTTCAACAGCTACCCGTCCGGACATACCACCGTGGCGGTGGCTGTCGCAGTGGGGCTGATTCTGGTGGCGCCTCAGCTTTGGCGGGGCACGGTGGCCCTGGTGGTCGGGGCGCCGGCCACGATGGTGGCCAATGGCACCTTGGCAATCGGCTGGCACCGACCCTCTGACGCCATAGGTGCGTCGCTGGTGGTCTTGGCCTGGAGTGCCGCCACTTTTGCTGTGCTCACGTTGCTTGGGGGCGCGTCGCGGGCGCGCCCGGGACGCGCCCGTCGGGTGTCGTTCGGTTTCTGGGTACTGGGCGCGGTGACGCTGATCGCCGCTCTGCCCGGCTTGTGGGAGCTGGGCGGACTGCTGAGGCGGCTCAGCAACCCGGAGCGTCTGGCCACCGGGGAGCTGAAGCACCTCTACAACACCGCCGACCTCCTGGTCCTCGCCTCGGTGACCGGCGTGATCGCACTGGTCCTGGTGATGCTGCACGGCGTGTCGTTGCACCGTGCCGGTGGGCCTCGACGCTCGGCCCCAGCGCGGTCAACCGCCCACGTGCGCTGGGCCGGCAGCAGAGCAAAACGAGAACGCGTTATCGTTCGTCCCCGCACCGTCGCCATCATCAGCCCATCGGGGGAGAACCATGCAGCTGGCCTACACCGCAGAGCAAGAGGCGCTTCGCTCCGAACTGCGGGGCTACTACGACCGCATCCTCACCGCCGAGGTTCGTGAGGCGCTTCACGTTGAGGAGGGAGTGGGCAAGGTGCATCGGGAGGTCATCGGTCAGATGGCCCGAGACGGTTGGATGGGCATTGGCTGGCCCACCGAGTACGGCGGCCAGGGCCGCAGCCAGATCGAGCAGTTCATCTTCTACGACGAGTCGATGCGGTCCGGCGCTCCGGTGCCGATGCTCACGATCAACACGGTGGGTCCCACCATCATGAAGAACGGCACCGACGAGCAAAAGCGGCGTTTCCTGCCCCGGATCCTTGCCGGGGAGATCCTGTTTTGTATCGGCTACAGCGAGTCCGAGGCCGGCACCGACCTGGCCTCGTTGACCACCAAGGCCACCAGGGATGGCGACGAGTACGTCATCTCCGGTCAGAAGATGTGGACTTCGCTGGCTTCCGACGCCGACTACTGCTGGTTGGCTGTGCGCACCAATCCGGAGGCTGCCAAACACAAGGGTATTTCGATGATCGTGGTGCCGATGGAGGCCGAGGGCATCACCATCGAACCGCTGCACCTGCTGAGTCAGCACGACATCAATCAGGTGTTCTACGACGACGTGCGGGTGCGGGCCGACAACCTGGTGGGCGGCGAGAACAACGGTTGGTCGCTGATCGTCGACCAGCTGAATCACGAGCGCGTCACGCTGTGCTCGTCGGGTTTACTCGAACAGGCATACACCGAGGTGCGCGACTGGGCCTTGGCCACCCGCAACGCCGACGGCCGCCGGGTGATTGACGATGAGTGGGTGCAGATGAACCTGGCCCGCGTGCGCTCGGGGCTCGATTACCTGCGCCTGATCAACTGGAAGGTTGCCTGGACCGGAACCCAGGGCACGCTGGATGTGGCGGATGCGTCCACGATCAAGGTGTTTGGAACCGAGTGGTACCTGGAGTCGTTCCGGCTGCTTACGGAGATCCTCGGACCTCGCGGGTACGTGGCCCGCGGCTCGGCCGGCGATCTGTTGGCCGGGCGCCTCGAAATGAACTATCGCTCGCTGCTGATCCTCACCTTCGGGGGCGGAACCAACGAGATTCAACGAGACCTGATCGCCATGTTCGGCCTGGGGATGCCCCGGCCGTTGCGGGCGTAGCGACGCGACGAACCTGTTGCGCCCGACGTACAACCGACGCTGGTGGACGTAGACCCAAAAGGGACAAGAACATGGACTTCTCCTATGACGACTCCGAGCAGGCGATCGGTGACCTGGCACTTCAGGTACTGACCGACGGCAGCGACCCTGCCGGGCTGCGGGAGCTGGAACGACCGTCCGACGGGTCGGCGCCCGGACCGCGTTTCGACCGTGCGCTCTGGGCCACGCTGGCGGACACCGGCATTCTCGGGGCCTGCCTGCCCGAGGATCTGCCCGGCGGCGGGGGAGCGGCGTTGGGGCTGGTGGCCATGGGGCGCATTTGTGAGGCCCAGGGGGCAACCGCGGCAGCCGTGCCGTTATGGGAGACGCTGGCCCTCGGAGCGCTGCCGCTGGCGCATTTGGGGTTCGGAAAGGTGCGCGACTCCTGGCTCGACCGAGTGGCCGCCGGCGACGCGGTCTTGACCGCCGCATGGCATGAGGACGGCGGCGAGCCCGGCGTCCCAACGGCCCGCATGTCCGAGAACGGCGGTGGGGTGACCGTCACGGGTTCCAAGGTGGCGGTGCCCGCCGGCCAGATCGCCGACGCGGCGGTCGTGCCGGTGACTGGCTCCGACGGCGAGGTTGCACTCGTCCTGGTTGAACTCAATCAGCAGGGGGTCACCCGTACGCCGTTGCGAACGACGGCGGCCAGCCCGGACGCCAATCTTGATTTTGTCGGGGCGACCGGTGACGTGATCGCCGTGGGCGCCGATGCCTTGAGCTGGGCCTGGCAACGGGCGGTTGCCACCCAATGCGCCGTCGTGACGGGCGGGGTGGCGACCGCCATGGCGATCACGGCGCAGTACACCAAAGATCGAAAGCAGTTCGAGCAACCGATTGCCGCGTTCCAGGCGGTTGCCCACCGTGCGGCTGACGCGTTTGTCGATACCGAGGGCGTCCGCCTGACGGCGGCGCAGGCACTGTGGCGTCTGGAGGCCGACATGCCGGCTGCGGCCGAAGTGGCCATCGCCAAGTACTGGGCCGCCGATGCCGGGCAGCGGGTGGTGCATGCAGCAATGCACCTTCACGGCGGCATGGGCGTCGACCGCGACTACCCGGTGCACCGCTACTTCCTGCAAATGAAGGAGCACGAACTGCAACTCGGCGGCGCCAGCCGCAGCCTGGTTGCCCTCGGCAGGCTCATCGCAGCCGGGGAGGCCTGACCCAAAGCGTCACTGCGCCGACCGGCGACGTCCCGCGCGGCGCCACCGCCGGTACGGTGTCCCCACATGTTTCTGGTGCTGCTCCTCCTGCTGGTTGTCGTTCCGCTGGCTGAGTTGTGGGCGATCATCGCCGTGTCCGACGCCATCGGCGGTTGGCCGACGATCGCTCTCCTGCTCTTCGACAGCCTGCTTGGCGCCTGGCTTTTAAAGCGGCAGGGGAAGGGGGTGATGGCCAAGGTCGACAACCGTCTCCGTGCCAACGAGTTGCCCACCGACGAACTGGTGGATGGTGTCCTGATCCTCGGAGCGAGCGCTTTGATGATCACCCCGGGTTTCATCACCGACATCACGGGCTTCCTCTTGCTGTTGCCGGTCACCCGGATACCCCTTCGCTCCCTGTTGAAGCGACGCTTCACCGCCAAAATGGGCCAGGGGTTTCAGTTCGTTTCGATGGGCTCCCCGGGTGGCGCCGGCGGGTTTGGCTTCAGCGGGGGATTCGGCAGAGCCTCAACCAGCACGTCGGCGCGGTCGTCGACACCGCAGGGAGCCGGACGGATCTGGGATGCCGAGGTGGTCGAGCCCGACGCCGAGCTGTCCGATCCAGGGGTGTCGGATCCGGGGCCCGGGGGGCAGGGTCCGGGGCGACCGACCGGCTGCGACTCCGGCTGAGCGAGTGGTTCTCAGCGTCGGCGTCGGCGTTGGCCGGCGCGGCCGGCGGCGGCCACGGTGTGATGTGTTCCGTGGACCAGACGCTCCGCCATGGCCACGGACCCAAGCTGTGCCCGTCGCCAGCGGTTGATGACAGGCAGGGCAAACGGTCCGATCAACCAGCACAGCGCAGCCGCCTTGGCCGGATCCAATCCGGCTCGTTCGCCCCTCGTCCAGCCGATCGAACCCCAGATCAGCGCCCAGGCGACGGCGACAAGCGACCAGATACTGAGACTCCACAACAAGGCGGTCATCGATCGAGTCCTTCGGAGGTTTCCCACCAGGTTGCCGGGGGTGGGGGAGGAGTTCCGGCCAACGGTGGCGATGGTGGTTGGGGAGGCGGCGGTGATGGGGGTGGCGGCGGTGGAGCCGAGGCCTGTTCTCCAGCGTGGGCCGGTTGCTGCTGCGCCCGGTTCCTGCGGAGCGAGGGAAATGCGGCGCCGACGGTCAACAGGGCCACCCCGATGATGGCCAGGATCGGGCCGTTTCCTGCGCCCGCCCCTCGCAGGCCATCCGCGGTCTGACCGACCAACTGATCGCCGAGGCCGGACGGAGCAAACTCTGCGGCGCGGAGCTCCAGTGCATCGGTCGGCACCAGCCGCACCACGAATCCGCTGATCAACAGGGTGGCACCGGCAAGGATCAACAGTGAGATGCCGAAGATTCCACCAAGTAGGCGGGGCGTTGCGCCGCCACGGGTCATGGTCCACAGCGCAGTCACGACCAACCCAAGAATCAGTGTGCCCAGAAGCTGTCCCAACACCGGAATCTCCGCTCCTGTCACGGTGAAGTTCGCAGCTTGGAGCCACGTGTCCCCTCTGGAAAGGGCCACGATGGCGATCCCGCCGAGCACGATCCAGCCACGAACCGTGCCCAGCGGCCCGCGTGAGAGCCAGGACTTGAAGGTCAAGACCGGTGGACGCCCGGCGCCACTCAACAATGCAGCCATGGCCGATGCGCCAAACAACAGCTGACCAGGGCCGGGCAACAGGCGGACGGGGGCGCCATCGAGGGCTTCCAATGCAGTCCGCCCGACCGACAGGGCGGCCAACAACTCGGCGATCAGGTTGGTGCCAAGCACCAACCCGGCAGCGGCCAGGGCCGCCAGGGACACCGACTTGCTTCTCGGAACCGGGGGATCGAGCGGTGAGGTCGGGGGAGGGTCGGGTCTCAGCGAGCCTGAGAACACCACGAGGGCACAAGCCAAGGCGCACACAGCCAACACTGGAAACCGCGCGGCGTAGGTGATCCCCGCCCCAGGGGTGATCGAAGGGCCCATCCAGGGAAGCAGCGTGACGCCCGCCGCCATGAGGGCGCCGGAGAGTCCTCGGGTGGCTCGTGCCGACCAGGGGATGCCATCAAGTCGGGATCGACTGAGCAGTTCCGGTGTGGGCGGTGGGCTCATCAGGGAATCGCACCATCAGGTTCGGATTTCATCTCCCGAACCGTAGCTGACGACGTGCCTCAGGGCTGGAGGGGGGTAAGCGTGCGAAGCGAGGGTGCGAACACGCCACCGGTGGGCAGGTGGGCCAGATCGAAACGGTTCAGTGGCTTGGGGAACAGGTGCGGGATCTCCTCTGGATCGAGGAACTCATACCCGGCCTCGTCGGTCCAGCCGCACAGCTCGCGATAGGCGACCACCATCACCCTCCAGCCGGCCGCCTTGGCCGGGTCGGCGGCCACGCGGGCGAGGTCCTGGTCGGCCGAACACACGATCAACGTGCCTGGCTGGTCTCGCTCGGCCAGGCGCTGGGCGCTCGCCGCAACCAAGGCGTCGTCGATGTCGCCTTCGTCGCGGTCCCGACAGAACACGGTGAACCCGCTCTGGCGGGCAGCGGTCACGAACGGTGCAACCTGGGCTGCACGGTTGGACACCACCGAGAGAAACAGCAGGGCCTCGACGTCCATCGGCGAACCCGGGCGCCGGCCCTCAACCGTTTCTGTGGACGGTGTGCCCTGACCGACCAGCCACTTGCCGAATGCGTCGTATTGGGGGCGAACCACGGTGTGATGGTCTGCACCGGTCACCGAGAAGAGCGAGGCGTCCATGTTTGGCGCGTCCCAGAGGCACAGCACCAGCGGTCGCCGGCGATCGTGATGGTCGGGCAGCGGAACCTTGGGCACCGGGTGATCGCTGCCGTTGGCCACCACGTCCTCGAGGTTGGGCGTACGCATAGTGCTCCAGGGTCTAGTGCGACACCGTCGCCACCGTCGGAGATGCCACCAACTGCTTGGGGCCAACGATACCCGTCGAATGTCTGAGCCACCCGCGCCGGGCTGGGAGAACGCCGCCGTAAATCCTCGTTATGTCAAGTGACACGGTTCGGCAGGGTGGCTGACGAATCGTCGTCCGGGACGACTCACCGGGTTTTCAAGCGCCTGGTGAGCGACCGGAGCTGCTTGAGCGGTTCGCCCGCCGCCGGGTATGCGTCTGCGAAGCGTGCGGGCAACGAGCGATTGCGACGGATCCAGCGGTCGAGCTCCGGCCCGGACTCGAAACTGGAGATGAGCCCATGCCGGGGCTGATCGCCACGATGCACCACCACGTGCCAGAGCCGTTGTGTGTCAACCACAAAGCGGGACCCTCGGTGCAGCGGAATTCGAATCTCGGTTGCCGGATCGGGATAGCCGTCGGGATCGTTGTCCATCAGCATCATGTAGCTGTCTGGATTGTCGGTGAGTTCGAGCCAGGAACGGACCACCCAGCCTGCGTTCTCCGGGTTGTAACGGTTGTTCTGGTCGCGGTGCAGCAGCGTCTTGGCCTCGCTTCTGGCCTGGGGCTTGAGCGAAATCACCCGGACGCGCCCGAAGTTGCAACCAACGTCTTGGACGTACCGCTGAAGCGACGGCGCCACGGAGGCATTGGCGGTCCAGATGCCGTCCTTGTCGGCTCGGCGAAGGTTGGAGAAGCCCACGCAGTTCATTCCACCGTCGACCGAGGCGAGCGGCGCAAAGTGTGTGTCGCCGCCGGACTTCCAATCGAGGTACTCGAGGCTGCGCCACTCACCCTCCGGGCAGACCTCGGGTGCATCGGTCAGCCGCACGGCGCCGGTTGCCCCCAGGACGTCGAGGCGTGGATGTCGGGTGTGCAGATCGAGCGACCGGCTGAGTTCGGCGTCCAACGGCAGGTCGATCATTGGTGGATATTCTGCCCGATCGACGGTTTCGCTGCTACCCCACCGCGGCACGAAATGCCTCGACGAGCCCCGTCAGCGCCTCGGTGGCGGGCCCGAGCCCGGCGGGCACCACCATGGGTACCTTGAAGTCGGTGATGCCCAGCTCGACCCAGGTTGGTGCCGCAGTCACGGTGGCCGCCAGGTCGAGGACGCCGTCGCTGTCCATGATGGCCGGGAGGTAGCTGGTCACCTGTACGGTCGCCGGGTCGCGTCCGAGTTGCTCGAGCGCCTCCCGCATCGCCCTCACTCCCCCTTTGAGGTCCGCGACGGCCGGACCCCACGGGATCCAGCCGCTGCCGAAGCGGGCCAGCCGTTCCATCGAGCGCCGCTGCACGGTGCCGCCGATCCAGATCGGCACGCCGTCGGCCTGAAGAGGCTTCGGCATGGCGTGGATGCCGTCGAAGCTCAACTCCGGTGATTCATAGGAGGCTCGGCTTTGGCCCCAGAGCGTTTGGCAGACCTCGAGGGTGTGGTCGAGTTGTCGGCCGCGTGCTGCGAACTCCAGCCCGGCGGCGGTGTACTCCTCCTCCTGCCAACCGACTCCCACCCCCAAATCGAACCGCCCACCGGACAACACGTCGAGCGTCGCTGCGGTCTTGGCAAGCACCACTGGCCGTCGCAGTGCTGCGAGCAGGATGCTGGTGCCCAAACGCACCCGGGTGGTCTGTCCGGCCAAGAACGCCAGGGTCGTCAACGGCTCCAACCAGTGCCCGTCGGGTCCAGTCGGCTGGCGTCCACCCTTGGTACCCCCACGCGTGGGGTCTGCATAGGCCTCGGGGTTCTCCCCAAACACCACATGGTCCGAAAGGATGATCCGGTCAATGCCTGCGGCGTCGGCGGCGACGGCCGTGTCGACCAACCGATCCCACCCGCCGGGGTCATCCGCCGCAAAGTTTCGGGGCTGAATTGTCAGCTGTGGTCGTGCGGGGAGGGCCTGCCGGCCGAGGAGCGGCGTCATCTGGTGGACCCTATCGACCCAGGTGCCGCGCGGTGCCGAGGCGACGCGATGGCGCCACTCCCCTCCCGTATCCTGGCTTGGCAGCCAAACCCGGGAGTCGCCAATGGCCGGAGCCATCGACAGGATCTTTCATCCCGCCATCGAGCGGGTGGCGCGCACGCGCTACCCGGCTGCCCGTGACATGGTCGAGGAGTTGCGTCGCAAATATCGGCCCGGCAACTCCGACGAATTGATCAAGCTGATCGCCAAGCGGTACATCCGTGAGCTCGCTGCGGTGTCCGCCCTCGCTGGCGGAGCGGCGGCGATACCGGGTGCCGGCAGGGGCACGGCAATGGTGTCCGGCACGGCAGACCTGGCCTACTCGATCACCAAAATGGGCGAGATGATCCTGGCCATTGGTATCGCCGCGGGACACGATGCCCAATCGTTGGAACAGCGGCGCAGTTGGGTGGTCAGCGTGCTGACGATGGCCAACGGTGCATCGGCTGGAGTCGAGGGTCTTGCGGGGCGGCTTGGCTCCGCCGGCGGAGCCAAGCTGGTGAGCCAGATCCCGGACGAGGCCCTCGTTACGCTCAACGCCAAGCTGAGCGCCCAGTTGCCGACCAGGTTGGGAATCGAGCATGGGGCGTTTCGAATCGGTCGAATGGTTCCCTTCGGCATCGGTGCCGGTATCGGCGCCGCCGGATCAGCGGTGATCACCCGGTCCACCGCCAAGGCCGCCGGAAGGTTCTTCCAGCTCGAACCCACGGGTCACATTCCAGGTGGTGCCGTTGGGGATTTGTCGGCTGACGGCCTGGCGGTCGCGCTTGGTCCAGCCAACGTTCAACTCGCAACGCAGGCCGACGCGCCGCCTCCAGACTGAGGGGCCACGCCGGTTCATCCTGGCGGACTCGGCGACCTTTCCGATTGTTCGCCGAAGCCGGTGGCACTCCGGCGACCTACAACCCGAATTGGGGCTCGGGAGGTAGCTGAGTTTGTCGCCAGAGATCCGCGATATGAATCGCTCCGCGTTTCTTGGAGGCTCTGATGTGGCCTGAGTCGGTGGCGAGACTGGACACGTCGGCAGTACTACGTTCGGGCCCATGGACCTCACCGATGCACTGACATGGGCGGCCAAGCGCAAGCACGGCGTGCTCATCACCATCCGCTCCGACGGGAGACCCCAGTCGTCGGACATTGTCTACGGGATTCGCGACGGACTCTTCGAGATTTCGGTGACCAACGGTCGGGCCAAAACCGCCAACATGCGCCGCGACCCGCGCGTGGTTCTCCACCTCACCGACCCGGCCACCTGGTCGTACGTGTCCTTCGATGCCCGGGCGGAACTCAGCGAGCCGACCAAGCGGGCCGGCGATGCCACGAGCGACCTGATGGTGGACTATTACGCAGCCGTCGCAGGAGAGCCCCACCCCGACCTGGGCGAGTACCGGCAGGCCATGGCCGACGAGGGCCGCCTCCTGGTCCGGCTGACGCCGACCGGCGTAGTCGGCCAGGTCCACTGAGCCGCCGGTGAACGTTCGGGCGTCGGATTCGTCCGCTGAACCCGGCGTTGTCGACGAGAGCGGGCTGAAGGCCGACTACGTGCGGGACGGCTTCGTGGTGGTGCGGGGGCTCATCGACGTTGCAACGGCCGCTCGGGTGCGGGCAGACGTCGAGTCGAGCTGGGATTCGATGAGCAGGGACTCCGATCGGATTCAGGATCTGTGGCGGACGTCTGCCGCAGTCAGGGCACTTGCGGCCAACCCCGCAGTGGTCAGCACGTTGGGCGGCCTGTACTCCATGCGACCGATCCCATTTCAGACCTTGAACTTCCGAACCGGGACGGAACAGCCGCTGCACGCCGACTCGATGCACTTCGACACCGTGCCGGGGGGATTGATGTGTGGAGCCTGGGTGGCGTTGGAACACGTGACCGAGGGGCAGGGTCCGCTGCGGCTGGTTCCCGGGTCGCAACGACTTCCGGCGCTCTCGCCCGAGGAGTTTCAGACCGACGCCGGCCGCTTCGATGATGGTGCCTACGAGTTGGCGGTGTGCGGAAGCATGGCGGATGCGGCCGCCCTCGGGTCGGATGACCTGCAATCGCCACGAGAGATCACCGCCACAACCGGCGATGTGGTGATCTGGGCTGCGACCACCCTGCATGGTGGCTCGCCCATCCGAAACCCCAACTCCACCCGCTGGTCCCAGGTGACCCACTATGTGTTTGAGGGGGCTCCGGTGGTCACGCCGCAACGGTCTCGTCCCTCGGAGGGACGCTGGAGGGTGCGCGACCCACTGCTCAACCTTGCGACCGGCCGAAGCGAACCGTTGATGGCCCGCCACCGGCCGGTGATGGCGATTCCGGCGGGCGAGGGCCTGCATCGTCTCGTGCCACCATCCGAACTCTCGTGGTGGCAGCGAACGCGGAGCCGCGCTCACCGATCGGCGCGGAGGCTGGGCATCCGCTGCCGGCTGATTGGTGCCAGGCTGAGGCGTCGCTGAACAACGAGCGAGACCGGGTCGACCCGCGGACCTTGGTGCGCGCTTCACATCCGGCTTCAGTGAACAGGTGTTTACCAGTAGACTTGATTCGAACCTCCCGAAAGGCACTCCATGGGCAGCCAGACCAATCAGGATCGTCATGTCTCGGACCGTCGCACCATCAAGGTGCACGGGCATGAGATCTCGTACCGCACCGGCGGTTCCGGGCCCGTCGTTCTGCTCATCCACGGCATGGCCGGAAGTTCTTCGGCGTGGAAGCCGATCCTGGAGGATCTCGGCGAGCACGCCACCTATGTGGCGCCCGATCTGCCCGGCCACGGTCGCTCGGCCAAGCCGAGAGGCGACTACTCCCTCGGTGCCCAGGCCAGCTTTCTGCGTGACCTTCTGGCCGCCCTCGGGCACGACCGGGCCACGGTGGTGGGCACGTCCCTTGGCGGCGGCATCGCCATGCAGTTCTCCTACCAGCACCCCGAACGGTGCGAGCGGTTGGTGTTGGTGGGCGCCGGCGGGCTGGGCGAGGAGGTGTCACCCTTGCTGAAGCTTTTGGCGCTGCCGGGTTTGGAGTTGGTGATGCCGGTGGCTTTCCAGCCGTTCATCCGTACCGGGGTGGAGGCGGTCACCGGGTGGTTTGGCAAGATGGGCCTGGCCCCGGCACCGAAGACCAACGAGATGTGGCGTTCCTACACCTCGCTGATGGATGGGGAGACCCGCAAGGCGTTCACCCACACGCTCCGCTCGGTGGTGGACCTGAGAGGGCAACGGGTGTCCGCGATGGACAAGCTCTACCTGGCCGCCGATATCCCCACACTGATCGTCTGGGGCGACGAGGATCCGATTATTCCCATCGATCACGCCCATGAGGCACATGCGGCCATCGCCGGTAGCCGGTTGGAGATCATGGAAGGTTGCGGCCACTTTCTCTATGCCGAGGAGCCCCGTCGGTTCACCAAGTTGCTGGTGGACTTCATCGAGACGACCGATGCTGCGGAACTCCACACCGAGGATCTGAACCGACTGCTGGGTGCAGAGGCTGCAGACGAGGTGGCGGACAAGGCGTAGGGCCCTCAGTTCAGATCAGCGTCCACCGGCGCGTGCGCAAAGCGGGCCAGGCGGCCGCCCTGTCGTCGCAACACCCGCTGCCACAGCGTGTCGGGGTCACGGTCCAGCGGATCGTCCGGGTGTACCTCGCAGATGAACCAGGAGTCGATGATCAACTCGCCATCCAACTGGCCTGGACCCCACCCGGCGTAGCCCGCAAACAACCGGAGTTCATCCACTTCGCTCTGGGCCCCTTCGAGGTGTTCCTCCAAGTCGAGGCGACCCAGAGTGCCGGAAATGTGATGGAAGCCGTTGGGCTGCCGGCCGGGCCTCGCCCGCGCCAGGCAGATGATGCCCTGGGTGCTGACCGGACCGCCCAGAAACATCACCCGTGGAACGGCGGTCGTGGGCGCCAACGCAGGAAGCACCTCGTCCACCTCGGTGTCCGCGGGCCTGTTCAGCACCACGCCGATGGCGCCGGCCTCGTCATGATCGATCACGTAGATCACCGACCGTTCGAAGTTCGGGTCGGTCAGGTCCGGTGAAGCCACCAGCAGCCTTCCAGCGGTCGACCCGTCGTCCATGCCCCAATCATGTCACCCGCTCCTGTGTTGCTGCGCCGCGACTGTTGAGTTGGTCTCAGACCAGGCTGCTCCTGCCGTCGTTCTCCCACCCGGAGGCGGTGAGCCGCCAGCCGGGCAGGTCGGCGAGCGGGGTGACGTGCTCGAAGGTGCGTTGGTATCCGGTGCGGGAGATGCGCCACCGCCCGTCGGGGTCGATGCGGTACTCGTCGTGATAGAAGCAGGCGCCCTGCAAGAGAAACTGCCACTGCAGATCAACCAGTTGGTCGGTCAGCGCCCAGATGCCGGTGGCGGTCCGTTCGCCGGTGCGCTCCAGCTCGGGATGGGTCACCCGATGCGCCGAAAGAAAGCTCTCTCGCCCCATCGCCTCGGTAAAGAACCCGATGACGGCCGCGCGCCCCTCGTAGTGCAGCGCACCACCGCTCCACTCCCCCACCACGTCCTGACACAGGGTGTCGGCCACCAGGTCCCAGTCCTTGGTGTCGATCCCGCGGAGGTAGCGATACTTCAGTTCCTCCAACTCGTGCCTCGTGGCCTCGTCGAGTGCTGCTTGTTCCATTAGGAGTTCCCCTTGAATGCCCATGACTCAGCGACCGTGCTCACGGGCGCAACCTCTACCGTAGGCATGATGTGCCCCCGGAAGGTTTCAGCGTGACGGATCTCAACGAGCCGCCGGCGCGCACGGCTGTCCTCACCATGGAGCTACAGCGTGGTGTGGTCGGCGACCTGGCCACCATGGTCGAACTTCGTGAAGCCGTGGCCGAGTCAGGACTGCTGGAAACGGTGCGGAGCATGCTGGAAGCCGCCCGAGCGGCGGAGATTCCGGTGGTACACGCCACCGTGTCGTGGAGGGCCGATCGCCGGGGCACGCCTCTGAACACCCCGTTGGCCCGTCACCTTGCGAACAACCCGCACCAGGTCCTCGAGGGAACTCCCGCCGTCGAGTTGGATCCAAGGATCGGTGCGGTGCCCAGCCGTGACCTGGTATCGCACCGCCACCATGGGATGACACCGTTCACGGGAACGTCACTCGATTCATTGCTCCGCTCGCTTGGGGTCGACCACCTGGTGATCTGTGGGGTGTCCCTGAACGTCGGTGTATTGGGTGCCGTGATCGAGGCCGTGGGGCTTGGCTACGAGGTGACGATCCCAACCGACGCGGTGGTGGGAATCCCGGCCGACTACGCGGCCGGCGTGCTTCGAAATTCCCTGGCACCGCTGGCGATCCTGGTGAGCAGCGAGGCGTTGTGCCTTCAACTCGACCAATATCGTGCTGTGCGAACATCCGAGTGGGATTCGTCGGTGCACACGATCGAGTGACATCGGTCCAAAAGAACGACGTGACATCGTGAGGGAAGTTGGGTAATGTCACCTTCACGACATCGGAGTTGAGGAATCTCATTCCTCCTTCGATGAGCCGGTTGACTGTGTGAGCTTTCGGGGGGTTGCTCACACAGTCACCGGCAGTTCGCTTTTTGGGCGGACCTCCTCCATGACCGACTTCCAGATGCCGCGGTCAGGTCTGGCAGACTTCGACGGTGGAGTATGTCTCGGTACCTGACAGCGGCGGCTTTGTACTCATCGACCTGCCCAACGCCCCCGAATCGACCGGCATTGTTCGATGGGCCCGGAAGATCCTCAAGGATGGTGCAGCCGGCCTGGCCCGATCGATGACCTACAGCTACGCGGCGCTGGGCCTGAAGGTGTCCGGGGCTTCGGCCGGCATCAGCGCCGACCCCAAGGTTCGTGGCGAGTCGGTGGAGGCCTTCGGAGCAAACCTGGCCGACGCGGTTGGTGACCGTCGAGTGTTCCTCGACGCCGCGAAGGGGGTCTCGGAGGCGGACCTGGCCCCGCTTCGTGTTCTCGACACCCGTCACACGATGTACTTCGACCCCGAGACTCATCAAGCGTTGACCAACCAAGGCGTGCTGGCAGCCGCCGCCTGGGCCCACGGACCGCTCGCCGGTGCCAGGGTGGCCATCGACGGTGGTGGTGACGGTGAGGTTTCGCTCGCACGTGCTGCGCTCGCCGAGGGTGCGAGGGTGGTTGCGCTGGGAGGTCGCACCCTGGCGTCTGGCTTTGACGCCGAGGTGCTTGACGCGTGGGCGGGTGACGCCGACGGTGTTCTTCCGGGTGAGGCGGTCGCCGACGGCTTGCACACCGGGTCCGACGTGGCCTTCGTGGGTGCCAAGACCAACTCGGTGGACCACGACCGCATGGCCGGAGTCGCCGCGCCGGTGGTGGTTCCCTACGCCAGGCTGGCGGTGACCACCAGAGGGCTGGCGGTTGCGGCACGGGCCGACCGCCGGGTGCTGCCCGACTTCGTGACGGTGGCCGGTCCGCTGTCGGCCCAATGGCCCTCGGATGGAGCGACGGCCGAGTCGGTGGCGACGACGGTGAGAAACCTCATCACCGAGGTGCTGGCGGCCCTTCCCGGGGGCGACGACGGGCTGGTGCTGGAGGCCTGTATTGCGGCCGAGGCGTTCCTGTCGACGTGGCAGGACGAGTTGCCGTTCGGTCGCCCGATCTAGCTGAGTGCCCGGCGGTCCGGCGGGGGCACGCCCACACCGGCCGGTCCGCACACGATCAATCCGTCATCTCATCGGTACCCACAACTCAGGAGACTCCGTGCCCAGCACCGATCCGTTCGTCGAAGCCTCGCTCCCCCCGCTTCCGCCGCAGGCCGAGGACGTCGCCTGGCCCACCGCCCACTGGCCTGCGGGTGAGCTGCGGGCCGTCGACCTGCAGTCGGTGCATGACCTCGTTGATCGAGCATTTACCGATCAGCCACGCGACGACCTGGCTCTGACCCTGGCCGTCGTGATCATCCAGGGTGGTCGTTTGGTGCTGGAGCGCTACGGGCCCGAGACCGACGCCGACACGCCGCTGGTCTCGTGGTCAATGGCCAAGAGCATCACGCATGCTGCGATGGGTCCGCTGGTTGGCGACGGGCGGGTCGACCCCGATGGCGCTGCGACCGTCGCCGAATGGGCCGATCCGGCCGATCCACGCTCGGCGATCAGTACCGCCGATCTGCTGGCGATGCGCAGTGGCCTGCACTGGGTGGAGGACTACGTCGACCCCGATGCCTCCACGTGTTTGGCGATGTTGTTTGGCGCTGAGCGGGCCGATATGGCGCACTTCGCGGCCTCGTTGCCGCTGGAGGACCCGGTGGGGTCGAACTTCGTATATTCGTCGGGAACCACCAACATCCTCTCCCGGATGATCGGGGACGCGGTGGGCGGCAACGAGGCCGCGATGCGCCGCCATCTGCACGAAGTGGTGTTCGGTCCGCTCGGCATGGCCTCCGCCGAGCCGCGCTTTGACAAGGCCGGCACCTTCGTCGGTTCGTCGTACGTCTGGGCAACGGCCCGCGACTTTGCCCGCTTTGGTCACTGGTACCTGCGCGATGGCGTGTGGGATGGCCAACGTCTGCTCCCCGAGGGATGGGTCGACCGGGCTCGGCGCCTCCAGTCGGTCGATCCAGACGACGATGCGGTCGGCTATGGCGAGCAGTGGTGGGTAAAGGTGGGATCCGAGCTGGGCGTGTTCTGGGCGTCTGGTTACGAGGGGCAGTCGATCACGGTGATACCTGGCGCCGACACGGTGATCGTGCGGCTGGGCAAGACCCCGATCGAACACGCCCCGGCCCTTCAGGCATGGCGCTGGGACCTGCTGAAGGCGCTGACCGGAACGGGTTGAAGATACCGCGGCTACGATGAGGGAAAACTGAAGCCGACCATCTCGGACGGGAGAGCGTCGGGGGCAACCGCCACCCGGCCGCCGGAGGAGCAACCACCCCGGAATCTCTCAGGCACCGGTACCGCCCGGGTCAGGCACACGCTGGAAAGTAGGGCCCTTCTCATCCGATGTGGGGCCCTCGCCGAAGGGGAAAGCCGGTTCGCCGGTGAAGCTCTCAGGCACCATGGACAGCGGGGGGACCCTCGTCCTCTCACGCGCTCCAGGAGCCATCAGTGACCCACTCCCCCGTTACCCCCAGCGTTGCAAACCCCAGCGCCGCCCCAATCGGCAGCTTCGCCGGCCGACACCTGGGTTCGGACTCCGAGGAGACGGTGGCCATGCTGGCCGACCTGGGCTTCGACTCGATGGAGGAGCTGATCGCTACGACCGTGCCCGCATCGGTGCGCGACACCGAGCCCTTGACGCTGACCGGTTTGCCCGTGGCGATGTCGGAGCCCGAGGTGGTCGCCCACATGCGCAGCCTGGCCGCCAAGAACCGGGTGGTGACGTCGATGATCGGGCAGGGCTACTACGGCACCCACACCCCCGCCGTGATCCAGCGCAACGTGCTGGAGAACCCTGCCTGGTACACCGCCTACACGCCCTATCAGCCCGAGATCTCCCAGGGCCGTCTCGAGGTGCTGTTGAACTTCCAGACGATGGTGCAGGACCTGACCGGCCTCGAGATGGCAGGAGCCTCCCTGCTGGACGAGGCGACCGCTGCCGCCGAGGCGCTCACCCTGTGCCGCCGTCAGTCGAAGAGCAGGGCCGAGAGGTTTCTGGTCGACTCGCGGTGCCACCCACAGGTGATCGCCGTGGTGGCCACCCGGGCCGAACCGCTGGGCATCGAGCTGGACCTGATCGACCCTCGCACCAGCGAGGTGAATGCCGCCGACTACTTCGGGGCGCTGCTTGCCTACCCGGCCACCGACGGCACGATCACCGACTTCGCGGCGCTCACTGCCGCGCTCCACGAGGTCGGCGCCGTCGTCGCCGCGACCACCGACCTGCTGGCCTGCACCATGTTGACCCCGCCCGGTGAATGGGGCGCCGACATCGCCGTCGGCTCCGCCCAGCGCTTCGGCGTGCCGATGGGTGCCGGTGGGCCACACGCCGGGTTCATGGCGGTCACCGACAAGCTGCGGCGCTCGCTGCCCGGCCGACTGGTGGGTGTCTCGATCGATGCTGCAGGACGTCCGGCGTTGCGCCTGGCGTTGCAGACCCGCGAACAGCACATCCGGCGTGAGAAGGCCACCTCCAACATCTGTACCGCTCAGGTGCTGCTGGCGGTCATGGCGGCCAGCTACGCCACCTACCACGGCCCCGAGGGCCTGTTGGCGATCGCCGGACGGGTTGCGGCGCTCACCAAGACGACAGCCGACTCACTGCGCAACGCCGGGGTGGAGGTGGCGACCACCGAGGCGTTCGACACGCTGTGGGCATCGGTGCCCGGCCGGGCCGACGCCGTGGTGGCCGCGGCGCTCTCCGACGAGATCAACCTGCGGCGGATCGACGCCGACACGGTGGGCCTGTCGGTTGACGAGACCACCAGCCCTGCGGCTCTGGCGTTGGCGCTGGCCGCAATCGCCGGCGTCAACGAAGCGTCGGCCGTCGAGGTGCTGAAGGCCGCCGTCGCCGGTGCCGGGGCCAACACCACCGGGCTGATTCCGGCCGGCCTGGTCCGCACCACCCCGTTCCTGACGCATCCGACGTTTCACAGCCACCGCACCGAGACCGAGATGCTGCGCTACCTGCGCCGCCTGGCCGACGCCGACCTGGCGCTCGACCGCTCGATGATCCCGCTCGGCAGCTGCACGATGAAGCTGAACGCCACCACCGAGATGCTGCCGGTGACCTGGCCGGAGTTCGCAGAACTGCACCCGTTCGCCCCCGCCGACCAGCTGGAGGGCATCACCGAGCTGGCCCGCAACCTTGAGCAGTGGCTGGTCGACATCTGCGGCTATGACGCCGCGTCAATCCAGCCCAACGCGGGCAGCCAGGGCGAGCTGGCCGGGCTCATGGCGATCCGCGCCTACCACCAGAGCCGAGGGGACTCGGCGCGTCACGTGTGCCTGATCCCTGAATCGGCCCACGGCACCAACGCCGCGTCCGCGGTGATGGCGGGCATGAAGGTGATCGTTGTCGGCTGCGACGACGAGGGAAACGTCGACCTCGACGACCTCAACGCCAAGGTGGTCGAACACGCAAGCGACCTGGCCGCCCTGATGATCACCTACCCCTCCACCCACGGGGTGTTCGAGGAGGCGATCAGCGAGATCTGCGGCGCCGTGCACGATGCCGGTGGCCAGGTGTACCTCGACGGCGCCAACCTCAACGCCATGGTTGGCCTGGCCCGACCCGGCAGGTTCGGCGCCGACGTCAGCCACCTCAACCTGCACAAGACGTTCTGCATCCCCCATGGTGGGGGCGGCCCGGGAGTGGGCCCGGTGGTGATGCGCGAGCACCTGGCGCCGTTCCGGCCGGCCACCGACCAGGCCACCAATCCGGCGGGCGAAACCCAGCGGGCCGATCGGGTGGGCGCCATTTCGGCTGCTCCCCTGGGCTCGGCCTCGATCCTGCCGATCAGTTACGCCTACATCGCCATGATGGGTGCCGACGGGCTGACCGCCGCCTCCGAGGGCGCGATCCTCACCGCCAATTACGTCGCCAAGCGATTGGGTGACTACTTCCCGGTGCTCTACACCGGTGCCCGGGGCCAGGTCGCCCACGAGTGCATCCTCGACCTGCGCCCCCTGACCAAAGCGAGCGGCATCACCAACGAGGATGTGGCCAAGCGGCTGATCGACTACGGATTTCACGCCCCGACGATGAGCTTTCCGGTGTCCGGCACCCTGATGGTGGAACCGACCGAATCGGAGTCCAAGGCCGAACTCGACCGGTTCTGCGACGCGATGGTGGCGATACACGCCGAGATCGATCAGGTGGTCACCGGCGCCTGGCCGGCGGACGACAACCCGCTGGTCAACGCCCCGCACCCCTCCGAGGACCTGCTCGTCGACGAGTGGACCCACCCCTACAGCCGCGAGCTGGCTGCCTACCCGCTGCCCGAGCTGCGACGCAACAAGTACTGGGTGCCGGTGTCTCGCATCGACGGTGGCTACGGCGACCGCAACCTGGTGTGCTCCTGCCCGCCGATCGAGGTGCTGGCCGAGGCCTAGCGGGTCCCGATGGCGATCGTGTCGGTGTGGGCCAAGCCCGGATCGAAAAAACCCGGCGTCGGCGGTCGTCACGGCGACGCCCTCATCGTTGCCGTCGCCGCGCGCCCGATAAACGGCCAGGCCAACGACGCCGTCGTGGCGACGCTGGCCGAGGCTCTCAACGTCGCCAAGCGGGAGGTACGCATCGTCGGTGGCCACACCGGTCGAGCCAAACGCGTCGAGGTGCCGGACCGGGTCGCAGCGCGAGCGGCGGAACTGTTGGGTCCGGCGTGAGCGCCCGGGTCGGTGCGGCCCCGGCGTTGCGGGCCGTGGCGCGCTCCGAGGTGGCCGTCGTCACCTTTCTGGCCTTCGTCAGCGTGCTGATGGCCTTCGGGATCGATGCGGCGCTGCCCGCATTCGACGAGTTGCGGCGCGACTTCGGCCTCGACGCGCTCGGGCTCAGCCCGGCGATCACCGGCACCCCCTACTTCGTCGGCATGGCGATCGGGCAACTGATCTTCGGCGTGCTCGCCGACCGGTTCGGCCGTCGTCCGATCATGATGGCGGGCCTCAGCGTCTATGCGCTTGGGGCGTTGGGGGCGGCATCGGCCGACGGCCTGGAGGTGCTGCTCGCCGGTCGCTTCGTGTGGGGCATCGGCGCCGCGGCCCCGGCGGTGCTGCGGATGGCGATCGCCCGCGATCTCTACTCCGGCGAGCGCATGGCACGCGTGGTCTCTCTGGTGACCGCGGTGTTTTTGATCGGTCCCATCCTCGTGCCGTTCATCGGTGAATCAATCCTGCTCACCGGGTCCTGGCGGGCGGTGTTCGCCGTGGCGATCGCGCTGGCTGTGGTGGCGCTGGTCTGGGCGTTCGCGTTCGGTGAGACGCTGGCGCCCGAGCTCCGTCAGCCGTTGCGGCTTCGACCGATCAGTCGGGCCTTCGCAGCGGTGATGACCACTCGCGTGACCCTGTGGACCATCATCGCCCAGGCGTTCTTTAGCGCCGCCTTCTTCATCTGGCTCGGCAGCGCCCAGCCGGTGATCGACCGCATCTACGGACGGGGGGCGCAGTTCACCCTGCTGTTCGGGCTCTCCGGGCTGGGCATGGCGATCGCACTGTTGGTGAACAACCGCCTGATCGCTCGCTTCGGAGTGCGCCCGATGGCCATCCGGGCGGCCTGGGTCTTCGTCGTTGCCGGGCTGGCCGGGCTGGTGGTGGCGTTGGCGTGGGGCGGTGTGCCCCCGCTGTGGGCCTGGTTCGCCTGGGCGGTCGTGGCCAACGCGATGACGATGATCATGACCCCGATGTGCGCTGCGCTTGCGCTGGGGCCGATGGCCGACCAGGCGGGCATGGCCGGCGCCGTGCTCGGGCTCGGCCAGCTCGGGACGGGCTCCCTGTTGGCCGCCCTCGTCGATGCCCGTATCGGCGAGACGGTGACCCCGATGCTCGTCGGGGCCACCGGGTTCGGCATCGCCGGGCTGGGTGCCCTCATGTGGTCCGGACGGGGAGACCCGACGCCGTCGCACGCGTAGCATTGGTTTCGTGAGCACGCGGGTTTTTCGAGTCCGGGTCAGTGGACAGTTCGGCGCCCTGTCCGAGTCGACTCGGAGTTTCCTCGTTCGCTCGATCGCGGACCACAGCCCGAGCAGTGCGGCATTCGGCCAGGGACCGAACCTGACCTACACGCCGGCCCTGGATTCCTTCTCGTTGCGCATCGAGGTGCGGCTCGACGATGAGCCCGAACTGGGTGGCGACCTCTCGGCTGCAGCCGCCAGTGTGGCGATCGAGGAGGCCGAGCTCTTCCTGAACGTCCTGTCGGTCCCCCATCGTCGATTGCGCGTCAGTACAACAGAGCTCACCTCGGTCGAGCACTGAGCTCTCTCGGGCCGTACTGAGCAACGCTTCGGCCCGTCGATGGACCCGTGGCACGCTGGGATGATGCACGTTTCGATGACGGTGCCCACCGATGACCTGCGGAAGGCGCCCACGATCTACCCCGAACTCGAGGCGCTCGGCTACGACCGAGCCTTCTCCTTCGAGGCCAAGCACAACCCGTTCCTCCCGCTCGCCGTCGCCGCCCAGCACACCGAGCGCATCCAGCTGGGCACGGCGATCGCCATCGCGTTCGCCCGGACGCCGATGACGCTGGCCAACGCCGGGTGGGACCTGCAGACGATCACCGGTGGACGCTTCGCTCTGGGGCTGGGCTCGCAGGTCCGGCCCCACATCGTGGAGCGCTACGGCATGGAATGGTCGCGTCCGGCGGCCCGCATGCGCGAGATGGTGCTGGCAATCCGGGCGATCTGGGAGGCGTGGGAGACCGGGGATCCGCTCAACTTCGAGGGCGAGTTCTACCGTCACACCCGGATGGTCCCTGCGTTCGATCCTGGCCCCAACCCGTTCGGCCCACCACCAATCCTGACCGCCGGATTTGGGCCGCGCATGACCGAGGTGGCGGGCGAGGTGTCCGACGGTTTCCTGGTGCACCCGCTGAACACCCGCCGATCGCTGGAGGAACTGACCGTACCGGCGATTGCCCGGGGTGCGGCGCGTGCCGGCCGCTCCCCCGCCGACGTCGAACTCACCTGCGTCACGATCATCGTGACCGGGCGGGATGAAACCGAACTCGATCGCTCGCGTGAGGCCGTTCGGGCTCAGCTGGCCTTTTACGGCACCACCCCGGCCTATCGCCCGGTGCTCGACCTACACGGGCGAGGCCACCTTCACCAGCAGCTCAAGGCCCGGGCGAAGCGCGGTGAGTGGGTGCAGATGGCCGAACTGATTGATGACGAGTTTCTGGAGGCGGTTGCCGTCGTTGGTGAACCGGATGCCATTGCGCCGGCGCTGCGCAGGCGCCTCGTCGGCATCTCAGATCACGTGAGCCTGGTCAACAACCGGGCGCCAGACTCGCTGCACTTTGCCGAGGTGGTCGCCGGCCTGCGTTGAGCGCAACCGACCGGCCGGGTGCGGCTCGGGCCGTCAGTCGGTCGGTTCGAGCGTGAGCGAGGCCGAGTTCATGCAGTAGCGCTCACCGGTGGGCCGGGGGCCGTCGGGAAACACGTGGCCCAAGTGGGCGTCGCAGTTGGCGCAGCGCGCCTCGACGCGGACCATGCCGTGGGATCTGTCCTCAATCCGGCGAACCCGTCCTTCGCCGAGTTCGGCAAAGAAGGAGGGCCAGCCACAGCCGGCATCGAACTTGGTCTCGCTGTCGAACAGCTCGGTGTTGCACACCACGCAGCGGTACACGCCTGCGTCGGTGGAATCCCAATAGGCACCGGAAAAGGCCCGCTCGGTACCTGCATTCTGGGTGACGTCATACTGCTCGGGGGTCAGGCGTTCCTTGAGGGATGCGGCGTCAAAGGTGGTGCCGGCCTTCGTGGTCTTGTCGTTGCTCACTGGTGGGTCCTCGAATCTCGTGACGTGGATGATGTTTGACAGCTCAGGCGTAGGCGACCTGGCAGAAGCCGTGGTTGCAGTAGCCGCCCGGGTGCTTGGCCAGGTACTGCTGGTGGTAGCCCTCCGCGTAGTAGAAGGGGCCGACGGGGGCGATCTCGGTGGTGATCTCGCCGTAGCCGGCGTCGGTCAGGTGGGCCTGGTAGGTATCCCGGGTCGATTCGGCAGCAGCCAACTGATCGGCTGAGTTGGCATAGACGGCCGACCGGTATTGGCTGCCGATGTCGCCGCCCTGGCCCATGTACTGGGTTGGATCGTGGTTCTCCCAAAAGACCTTCATCAATTCGTCGAGCGCCACCTGGTTGGGATCGAAGACCACCAGGACGGCCTCGGTATGGCCGGTCATCGAGGTGCAGGTCTCCTCATAGGTCGGGTTTGGAGTGGTGCCCCCGGCGTACCCGGCGGCCGTGCTGTACACGCCGGGCAGTTGCCAGAAGAGGCGTTCGGCCCCCCAGAAGCAGCCCATGCCGACCACCAGCGTGTCGAGCCCTGCGGGCCATGGGCCCTGCAGCGGATGGCCGTTGACCTCGTGGGTGGCGGGGACGGCCATGGGGGTCTCGCGTCCGGGCAGGCAGTTTTCGGGTTCCGGTGGCGGGGCGGGCTTGCGGCCAAACATGTGACTCCGATTTCGGGGCGGGAACTGGTGAACAAATCCAGTCTCGCCCGAACGGGCACGCCGACGTCGTCGCGCTGCCGCCTCAGCTGAGGAAGGGAGGCTTGACGACCGTTGCCGGCACCTCGGTGCCACGCTGATCGATGGTCACCTTGGCGCCGGGCCCGACGGTGGAATCGAGGAACGCCAGGGCGATGCCCACGCCCAATGCGGGCGAGAAGTTGCCCGAACTCACGTGGCCAACCACGGTGCCGTCGAGGAGGACCTGCTGGCCGGACCGGGGCGGCCTGCGGGTTTCGGTCAGGAGCCCCCACAGCAGCGGCGTCGGCCCTGAGGCCCGCTGGGCAACGAGGGCATCCCGGCCGGGGAAGCCGACCGGCTTGTCCCAGGCCACGACCCAACCGAGACGTGCGTTCAGCGTGGTGATGCCGGGACCCAGTTCCGAACCGTGGAGCGGCAATCCGGCCTCCAGGCGAAGCGTGTCCCGGGCCGCCAGGCCGGCAGGCGTAACACCCGCCGCAATCAACGCGTCCCAGAGCGCTGCGGCGCGGTCGGTTGGCAGGGCGATCTCGACCCCGTCCTCGCCGGTGTAGCCGGTGCCCGCCACCGTCACCTCCACCGCCGGGGCGCCGAGCGCCTCGGTGGTGACGGTGCATACACGGAACCGTCCGACGTCTGCGGCCTCGGGGAGCACCGAGGCCAGCACGCTGCGCGCCTCGGGGCCCTGCACCGCCAGGACGGCCCGGGTGGAGGTGACGTCGGCGATGGTGTCGTCACCCACGGAGTCGGCCCCGAGCGCCGCCAGCACGCCGGAGGTGTTGGACGCGTTGGGCATGACGTCGAAGCGCTGCTCGGCAACCCACCACACGATGATGTCGTCTGAGACCGACCCGTCCTCAGCCAACAGGTGGGTGTATTGCGCCCGTCCGGGCTGGATCTTTGTCAGGTCGTTGGTGAAGGCTGCCTGAAGACGATCGAGCGCTCCGGGGCCCTCCACCCGAACCGTACCCAGGTGGGACACGTCAAACACTGCGGAGCCTGAACGGCAGGCCCGATGCTCTGCCAAGGTGCCGTCGGGGTAGGAGAGCGGCATGTTCCAACCGCCAAACTCGGCAAGTTTGGCGTGCAATGCCTGGTGACGGTCGTGCAGGGGCGACGACTTGAGCGGTGTTTCGCTCACTGGGCGACCGCGGTCGGCTCGGCCGAAGACACCGAGGCGGTGCCGGTTTGAGGGTGGAGGCTCAGGATGGACGCGTCGAGGTCGGCCTGCACGGTGCCAAGCGGCAACACGTTGAGCACGCCCTGGCCGTTGCGAAGCACGTCGACCAGTTCATCTCCGTCACCCGCCAGCACCGACGAGGTGCCTTGGATGACCAGGTTGGCGGTGGTGACGTCCTCGCCCAGTCGTTCCTTCACGTACGAGAACACATTGCGAACCTGCTCCAGCTTGATACCGGAATCGAGCAGGCTCTTGATCACCTTGAGTTCGAGCAGGTCGCGGTAGCTGTAGCGACGTCGCGATCCCGAACCGGTGGCGTCGCTCAGCGATGGGCGCAGCAGGTCGGTTCGGGCCCAGTAGTCGAGCTGGCGGTACGAAATACCAACGATCTCGGCGGTGCGCTTGCCGCTGTACCCCTGGTCGACCGTCTTGGGAGGCGTCGCCTCGATCGGGGTGGTCCCTGTGCTGGCCACAACGTGCTCCTCGTCCGGGTGCGTCGACAGCCGGTCGACGCAACATGGTCCGCTGCTGGAACTGTCACCCCAAGGCAGGAAGCGACAGGAATCACATCGGTGAAACTCACCCTAGCGAGTGAGCCCCCCGGCCTACAACGACCCTCTCGTGGTGCTCCGGGATTGCCCGGGTCAGGACTCTTCGAAGTCGTCGGGGCTCACCGTGTCGATGAACTCGCGAAACTCGGCGATGACCGACTCCGGCTGGTCGTCGTCGCTGTCCCGATATCCGGCAGCCTCAAGAACCTTCGAGGAAACGAGCACCGTGGCGTCGAAGCGCGCCGCAAGGGCCAACGCATCGGAGGTTCTTGATTCGACGGTGATGGTGGTGTCGCCGGTGTTCAGCAGCAACTCGGCGAAGTACACCTCGTCACGCAGTTCCGTAATGACGACCGTCTCCAGGGAGGCTCCCAGCGATTCGATCACCGACTTGAGCAGGTCGTGGGTCAACGGGCGTGAGGTATCTCGACCCTCCAAAGCGAAGCGAATGGCCTGCCACTCCCCCACCCCGATGAAGATGGTCAGCATTCGCCCTGGTGCCTCCACCTCGCGGAGGTCAACGACAAACGCATCGCCCGGGTTCTCTCGGCGAACGCCGGTGAGTTGCATCTTCACGGTGGTCTCAGACACTGTTCCGAGTGTAGCCGTGTGTTCGTGGAAGGCCGACCGGTTCGGAGTCGTATCAGGAGTCTGCGTCGGCGGCGCCTGAATGATCTACAACTTCGGCGATGCCTTCGGCCACGAGCGCAGCGCGCAGCTCGCCGCCCAGATCGGCGGCCCGCTGGAGGCGTTCACGGGCCTGTTCGCGTCCGACGGGGTTGCGTTGTTTCAACAACGGAAGCGACATCTGTCGCAGGAGATCAACCTCACGTTCCGCAGACATACGGAACATCCGCAGGTGACGTGCCTCGTAACCCTGCTTCAGCAGGTTGGCGATGATGTGCCCGACGCGCACCGCAGATTGGTCATAGGACGACGTGCCGCCGATGGTCACCGGGCTGATGACGCCGAAGCGCTCCATCTCACCAAGCGTGGTCTCATCGATGTTGACCTCCGTCAGGAAGTCGGTGCGGGCCAGCAACTCGGCCGCCTGGGTGGCGCTTGGGAGATCCCTGGTGCGCGACGGCCTGGGTCGTGCCGCAGGCTCCACCTGGGGTGATTCCTGTAGGGCCGTCACTGCTTCGATGCGTGCCTTGCGCTCCTCCTCGACAGACGACGGCGAAGGTGCCGTGGAGGACGGTTCCGGCTGCTCCGGAGCCACAGGCTGTACCGGAGCCACAGGCTGTACCGGCTTTGGTGGTGCCGTCGTTGGCTTCGATGGTTTGGCTGGGCGTTCCGACTGGGGTTTGGCCACCCGCTTCAGCGCCTCGTCTGCGGCCGGTGGTGGGGTTGCCGGCTCTGCCCGATGGGAGACGGGAGGTTCGGGTTGACGGCGGGGCGCACGCTGAGAAGGTTTGGCCGTTGACTCAACCGCTTGATGGGTCGATGTCGATTCGGCAGCCGCCGGCTTGGAGGCAGCTCGATCCGGGGGCTTGGGTGCCGCCGGTGTGGCCGCCCGCTGCCGGCCTCCAGCAAGCGTTGGCAACGGCTGAACTGCAGTGTGATCGTCCATGGGAGATGCTTGATCCTGGCGCTCGGCGTCATCGAACAGCGTGGGTTCGGCCACGGAGTCTCCACCCGACTTCTTTCGAACCACAGCGGCCGACCCGCTGGGACGAGGGTCTGACGGTGCCAGGTCCGACGATTCGGACGAGTCGTCCGTCAGGTCGGCTGGATCGAACCCGTCGCGCATTTTGGTGAGCGCCCAACGCATACGTTCCAAGGTGTCGGCGGGATAGCGACGATGGCCGCTTGGGCTTAACTCGGGTGAGATCAGACCAAGATCCTCAAACTCGCGGAGGCGCCCGAGGGTGGCCTCGGGGAAGTCCTCCTGCAGCAGGGAAAGAACCTCGCCAACCGTAAGATCGTCGGAGGGGGCCACCGTGCTAGGCCACCTCGAGGACAAACAGCAGCTTGTACTTGCCGACCTGTAGCCGGTCGCCCTCGGCCAACGGTGCCCGTTCGATCCGCCGGTCGTTCAAGTAGGTGCCGTTGAGCGAGCCCGAGTCCTGCACCTCGATGCCGTCCGGCGACCGCAGCAACTGTGCGTGGCGCCGGGACACGGTGACGTCGTCGAGGAAGATGTCGCTGTCCTCCTGGCGGCCGATGGAGGTGGTGCCTTCCCCGAGCGCGAAACGGCTGCCCGCGTTGGCGCCACGGGTCACGATCAGCAGGGGTGTTCCCAGTGCGGGGTCGCCGCCGACGGCGGACAGAACCCCGGTCGGCTGGGACTCCACCTCGGGAAGCGGCAGCCCGCAGGCCGGGCAGAAGCGCGCATCGGCCGGCGCCGTCGAGGAACAGCCCTCGCAGATCAGCGCGCCGGCCATCAGCCCTCCGTGAGTTTTCGGTAGGCCGCGGCGTCCAGCATGTCGCCGGCGGCCTCGGTCGTTTCGATCACCATGAACCAGCCCTCCCCGTAGGGGTCGGAGTTCACCAGCTCAGGTGTGGCATCCAGGTCGTCGTTCACCGCGACCACCGTGCCGTTCATCGGCGCGTAAATGTCGGATACCGACTTGGTTGACTCCACCTCCGCCACCTTGTCGCCGGCGGCGACGGTGGTGCCAACCTCGGGGAGTTCCACGAACACCACATCGCCCAGTGCATCCTGGGCGTAGTCGGTGATGCCGACGCGGCTCCCGTCGTCACCGGCTTTGATCCACTCGTGATCGGCTGAATAGTTGAGGTCGTCAGGCACGTCCATGAGAGTCGAGGTTACCCGACCGGTGAGGCCGAGGCGGGGAGGCTCAGGCCGATGTGCTGCGGGCCGCCCGCCCCTCGTGCAGCGCCGTCAGGCCTCGTGGGATGTACTGCGTCACGGCAATGAAGCTGAAGATCAACCCGGGAATCAAGGTCAGCCAGGCCTGCCACTCAAAGTAGGTGGTGACGCCGTGCGACCAGTTGAGGTCGGTCGAGGCCAGAAACGACGGGAACGAGATCATCAGGCACATCGTGCCCGCCTTGCCGTACCAGGTGACATCCATCCGCTTGGCCCCGGCGGCCAACAGCCCGAGCACCCAGACCGACATGCCGATCTCTCGGGCCAGCACCACGATGCCCGCCCAGGTGGGCACCGCCCCTGCCACCAGGATGCCGCCGAAGCCGAAGATGATCAGCGCCCGGTCGGCCGCCGGATCGATTGCCTTGCCCAGGTTGGACACCTGGTTGAAATTGCGGGCCACGTACCCGTCCACCCAATCGGTCGCCGAGATGAACCCGAGCAGCACGGCGGCCGGGCCTGGGCGGTCCAGACCGAAGAGCACCCAGAGGAAGACGGGGATCAACGCCAGACGAATCAGGGTGACCACATTGGGCACGGTCAGGATTCGACTCAGCTCGGCATCGCTGGGGCCGTCGTCGCCGGCCGCTGCCGCGGGATCGTTCGCTGCGGCCTGTGGCGAAGGTGCGGTCACGTCCCCCAATCTAGAAGCACGACGCAAGCCCAACACGGGACACCGAGGCGTTCTACGATCGGTTGATGAACGAACGAGGTCCTGACGACACCGCAGAGATGCCCCAGCCGACACTCTTCTCACGAATCATCGACGGCGACCTGCCGGGACGCTTCGTGTGGCGCGACCCCGACAAGGTTGCATTTCTCACCATCGCCCCGATCCGGCCGGGCCACGTCCTGGTGGTGCCGGTTGAACCAATCGATCATTGGTTGGATGTGCCGGGCGGGCTGTGGGCCGACATGGGTGACCTGGCACGTCGCATCGGAGTGGCTCAGATGGCGGCGTTCTCGCCCAACCGCATCGGGCTGATCGCGGCCGGGCTGGAGGTTCCTCATTGTCACCTTCACGTCATTCCCATCGAGTCGGAGGCCGACCTCAACTTCGCAAGTGCCGACACCGGTGCCTCCGGCGAATCGCTCGACGCGGCGGCCCAGGCGATTCGGGACCATCTGCCCGGTGCCGCCCCGGCCTGAGCTCACGTGACGCCGGGCCCAACCTGGTCAGACGAGGTTGAGCTGTTCCGATGCCGCTGGTGGATCGACCGGGTCGATCAGGTGGGGCCCCTGGTTGCGGGCGTTGTTGACCTCGACGCTCACCCGGTGGTGCGTGATCAGCCGTGCCGGCGCAGGCACCAGCAGTTGTCCGAGCGCATCGGTGTCGGCGTTGCCGGGGTCGAGCCAGGCATCCCAATCGTCGGGCGCCAGCATGACCGGCATGCGATCGTGCAGTTCGGACATCGGCTCGTTTGCCGCAGTGGTGATGATGGTGGTTGAACGAACCTCGGTCTCAGTGCCGTCGCCGTTGAGGTCGCCGCGCCAGCGCTCCCACAGCCCGGCGAACGCATAGGGCTCGCCGTCGGGTCGGGAGATGTAGTGCGGCTGCTTGCGGGGCTTCTTTGGGTTGTTCGGATCGGGTTCCTTGGTCCACTCATAAAAGCCATCGGCGGGCACGATGCAGCGGCGCTTGGCGAACGCCCTGCGAAACGCGGGCTTCTCCGCCACCGTTTCGGCCCGGGCGTTGATCATGCGATTGCCGACCTTCAGGTCCTGTGCCCAACCGGGTACCAGCCCCCAGTGAAATCCGTCGAGGCGCCGCAGGTCACCGTCTTCGTACACGACGAACACCTCGGCGGTTGGAGCAACGTTGTAGCGGCCGGTGGTTGTGCCGTGGTGAGGCGTGCGGTCGTTGGATCGCTCGGCGTTGCTGGAATCAATGCCGTTGACGTCCACCTGGAAGTAGGACGCCAACTCGTCGGGTGGAGTTGTGGAGACAAAGCGACCGCACACGGTGTGCGAGGCTACCGAACGCCGATGTCGGCAGGGCGCAGCGGTATCGTTTCGCTGTCGCCTCGACGGATGCGACCGCTCCCCCATGACCTCCGCCACCTCACCAACGAACCCGCCCCCTCTCGACGCGCCACCGCTGCTGTCGGTGATCACCCCCACCTACAACGAGGCCGGGAACATTCTCGTCTTGTTGGAGAACCTGGAGCGGGCGCTGGCCGAGGTCACCTACGAGATCATCGTCGTGGACGACGACAGCCCGGACGGCACCTGGCAACTCGCCGAAGACCATGCCGCCGCCCACCCGCTGGTGCGAGTGCTTCGAAGATTTCACGACAAGGGCCTGTCGCCCGCCGTCCTTGCCGGAATGGAGTTGGCCGAGGGACGAACGTTGGCGGTGATCGACGCCGACGGGCAGCACGATGAGTCGATCCTGGCTGCGATGGCCAGGCGGGTGGACTCGGGCGAGGCCGATGTTTGCGTCGGGTCCCGCAATAGCGACGGGGGAAGCTACGGCGACTGGTCGCGCGGGCGGCGACTGGTGTCCTGGGTGGCCACGCTGATCGCCCGACTGTTTCTGCGGGTGCCGTTGACCGACCCGATGTCCGGCTATTTTGTGATCAGCCGGGAGGCATTCGAGGACGCCGCACCCGATGTCAACCCGCAGGGCTTCAAGATACTGCTGGAGTTTCTGGGGCGTCGCCCGGAATTGTCGGTCGCAGAGATGGGCTACACCTTCCGTAGCCGCACGGCGGGCGAGACCAAACTGAACTCGTCGGTCATCCGTTCGTACCTGCTGGCGGTGTTCGACCTGCGCTTTGGTCACATGGTCAAGCCGCAGTTGTTGTTGTACACCCTGGTCGGGCTGGCGGGGGTGGGGGTCAACTTCGGCGCCATCGTGGTGGGTGAGGCCGTTGGGCTCGGATCGATCACCACCGGGTCGGAGGCCATCGATCCGTTGGCGATCCCCGTGGTTGTGGGCCTCCTCGCCCAGCTGGTGATGACCTTCACCGCCAACAACTGGTTCACCTTTTGGGAGAACCGATACCAGGGTTCGCGACTGCTGGTGGGTTTTGGGCTCTTTGCTGTGATCTCCGCCTACGGGCTGATGATTCAGTTTGCGGTCGCCAAATGGTTCGACACGCTCAACCTGGGTGGCGGTCTGCTGTCCGAAGGGGTTGCCGCAGCGCTCCATCAGCTGATCGCCATCCTGGTGGCATTTCAGGCCAGCTACTTCCTCAACGTCAACCTCACCTGGCGCCGACGAGAACGCGACGAGGCGCTCCGAGCCGTCGGGTAGCGGACTGTTTCATTCAGATGCGGGCCACGTGGGTGGCCGGCCGGCGGTGCTGCCACGCCAGCCGCTCCTCCAGTTGGGCCCCCACCGCCAGCAGCTGGTGATCCCGACCCCACCGTCCAACCAGCTGGGCTCCCACGGGCAAACCGTCGACCATGGCGACCGGAAGCGAGATGGCGGGCTGTCCCGAGATGTTGAACGGCGATGCGTAGGTGACGAGCTCCGCCGATCGCATCACGCCGGCAAGCGGGTTGTCGTCCTGTGGCCGGAACCCGCCGAGGGCCCAGGGCACCTCGGCGCAGACGGGGGTCAATAACAGGTCGTAGCGCTCGTCCTCCCAGAACGAACGGATCCGGCGACCCGCCCGCATCAGACCGTCGATGGCCGCGTCGAAACGTGGGCCGGGAACGTCGGCACCCATGGCGCACAGCGCCCAGGTGTGGGCTTCGACGTCGGCCTCGGTGACCGGCTCGCCACCGAGCACCTCGAAGCCGTCGACGCTGCGGCGAACCCACACCGAGAAGGCGTCGAGGAACCAGCCCATCACCTGCCCGTAGAACGCCTCGTCGGTGAGGATCGGGGGGGTGGTCTCCTCCACCTGGTGGCCGGCCTCGGCCAGCATCGAGGCGGTCGCCTCGACCACGCCCCGCACAGCCGCCTCCACCACGACGCCGCCCGGTGCCGCCGTGGTCCAGGCAATGCGGAGGGGCGGCGGCGATGCAGCCGGCGATTGGGCCGAGCCGGCCGGGAACCGCGTGTGCACCTGCGGTGAGGCGAGTGGGTCGGGACCCGCCAAAACATCGACAAGCAATGCGGTGTCGGCGACGGTGCGGGTGACCCCGAGTCGGGCCACCAGGCCACCCCACGGGTCGATGTCGGGGAAGGTGGGCACCAGGTCGCGGGACGGCTTCAACCCGACCAGGCCGCAATTGGACGCCGGGAGCCGAATGGAGCCGCCCCCGTCGCCCGCATGGCCGATGGCGACGACACCGGCGGCCACCGCGGCAGCCGACCCTCCCGATGATCCGGCCGGGGATCGGGTGAGGTCGTAGGGATTGCGACATGGACCCACCGACACCGGCTCGGTGGAGGGCACCAGGCCAAGCTCCGGGGTGTTGGTCTTGGCGATGATGATGGCCCCCGAATCGATCAGCCGCCGGAACAACAGTGAGGTTTCGGTGGCGACGTACCCCAGCCGCTTCAGGTAATTGCTGCCCGCCCAGTAGGGCTCGTCGGCCAAGGTGCCGTCCAGGTCCTTGACCACCACCGGGACACCGTGCAGCGGACCGCGCTGGTCGGGGGCGGCGGCGTCGGCGGTGGCCGCCTCGTCCAGGGCACGTTCGTAGCGTTCGTGCACGATGCAGTTGAGCGCCGGGTTCACCGCCCGGGCGCCGGCGATGGCCGCTTCGACGGCCTCGACACTGCTGAGATCGTGGCTGCTGATGGCGTTGCGTTGGGCGATGGCGTCCATGTCTGCAAGCTCTGCTGGGGTCATGAGCGCGAGCGTACGTTGAGGCGGTGCTGCGACGCGACGGAACCCCCGCCAGGGCGGGGGTTCCGAGCAGTGGAGTCGGGCTGGGGAGATTCGAACTCCCGACCTCTTGACCCCCAGTCAAGCGCGCTAACCAAACTGCGCCACAGCCCGAGTGAGTCGGTGAGTGTATCCCCGGACCGCCCAGGGCGCGAAAGTCAACGATGGAGTGCACCCCCTGCTCAGGGCGGTAGCGTCGCCGAACATGAGCAACGATGGCGGTTCCGATGATCGCAACGACACTGACCGGGGCTTCGACCCCGCAGCGGATGAAGGTGCAGATCCCGGTTTCGAACCAACCGGGGTGTATGGGGTGGGGTCCACACCGGCGCCGGAACCGGATCAGACCGGGGTGTACGGATCACCAGGCACCACCGCGGCGGCACCCTCGTGGTACACGCCCGGCGATCAGACGCCGCCGCAACCCGCAGATCCTCACCCGACGATGGTGCAGCCGGTCCCGGGGGCACAACAGCAACCGGCAGTCACACCCGGATTTACCCAACCCCAGCCCCAGGCTTCGCCGCCCACCCAGGCCTACCCCTACCCTCAGCCCCAGCCCCAGCCCCAGCCCCAGGTCTCGCCAGGATCGAACCCGGCGGTGGGTCCCCGCCGTTGGAACCTGTGGGCGGGCGTCGCCGCCGCTACCTCGCTTGTCGCCATCGGCAGCACGTGGCAGTTGGCTGACATGGTCGGCGACCTCGGCGACCTCGCGCTCCGGCAACAGTTCAGTTTTGCGTTGCAGTCGGGTCATCTGGTGCTCGGCGTGCTGACGCTGTTGGCCCTGGCCACGAGAACGCGGGTTCCGACCGCGGTGCTGACCTTCCTCCTCGGAGGATCGCTTCTCGCCATTTCCGGATACGGGTTGTATCTCCAGGTGGATGACTTTGGTGACGTCTACGGAACGTCAGATGCCATTCAACGTGTTCTGCCCTTCCTGAGCGCACCGGTTCCGTTGGCGCTTGCCACGATGCTCGCCGCATTCCTGCTTCGGGTGAACAGCGTCCAGCCTCGCTGAGGTCGCTCCGGGGCTCGACGATGGACCCCAGGCGTCAGAACTTGCCGATCAACCAGACGATGCCCTGGACGAGGCGCCAGCCGAGGTAGATCGACAGCACCACCACCATCACCCAGAAGTGCCAGGGCGCCACCTTGCCGCTGGCCTTCGCCTCCTGGTCGGCATCGACGGCGTCGGTCGGGATGGCCTCGTTCGATGCGGCCACGCCAGGTGGGGGTAGAGGGGCGGCCTGGTGGCCGTCCGGACAGGTGCCGTCGGGGTTCAGCGTGGATTGTGTGTAGAAGCGATTGCAGTCGGTACACCAGGGCAAAACAAAACCTCCGGGGACGCACGACCCGATGGCGAAGGGGTATGCGCTTGATTCGGGTACTGGTTTACACCGGCGGCACGCCGTGGCGCCGGTCGGAGAAGTGACGATCCTTGCCCTCGGCCCGCAGTAGGCGCAGATGGATCTCCCGGCGCAGGTCGCCCCAGTCGATCACGGCGTCCACCACCAGCTCGGAGGCCAACCGCAGCAGATCGACGTCGGCCTCATATTCGGAGCGGCGCTCCGCGACGAATGCCGCCTGTTCGTCAGGGTCTTCGATCTCGGTGATCTTGTTTGCGAACACGGCGTTGACGGCGGCTTCCGGGCCCATCACAGCGATCTTGGCGGTGGGTAGGGCCAGGGTGGCCACCGGATCGAACGCCGGGCCGGCCATGGCGTAGAGCCCGGCTCCGTAGGCCTTGCGAAGGATCACCGAGATCTTTGGCACGGTGGCCTCGGACACAGCGGTGATCATCTTGGCGCCGTGACGGATGATGCCCTGACGTTCGACGGCCGTGCCGATCATGAAACCGGGTACGTCGGCCAGGAAGACCAGCGGAATACTGAAGGCGTCACACAGCCAGATGAAGCGGGCCGCTTTGTCGGCCGAGTCGACGAACAGCACGCCACCGACGACGGCCGGGTTGTTGGCCACGATGCCGACGGGACGGCCCTCGAGCAAACCGAACCCGGTGACCAACTCCGGTGCGAACAGCGGCTTGATCTCGAAGAACGACTCGGCGTCGATCAACCCGTCGATCACGTCCCGCACGTCGTAACCGGCGGTCTCGGCGGCGGGGACGATGGTGTCGTCCAACTCGCGCGCCGGCGGCACGGGCTGGTAGGTCGGGGGCGGCAGACGCCAGTTGGACGGCAGGTAGGTGAGGTACGCACGCACCGCGGCGATCGCCTCGAAGTCGTCGGCGGCCAGGTTGTCGCCGGAACCGGACACGGTGGCGTGCATGCGGGCCCCGCCGGTCTCCTCCAGCGTCGCCTCTTCGCCGATCACCATCTGGGCCATGCGGGGGGAACCCAGGTACATCGAGGCGTTGCCCTCGACCATGATCACCAGGTCGCAGAACGCCGGAATGTAGGCGCCGCCGGCGGCCGAGGGGCCAAACAGGGCACAGGCCTGGGGGACCCGGCCGGAGAGCTTGACCTGATTGTGGAAGATGCGTCCGGCGCCGCGGCGCCCCGGAAACAGCTGCACCTGGTCGGTGATGCGGGCCCCTGCAGAGTCGACCAGCCAGGCGATCGGAAGCTCCTGGCTGAGTGCGGCCTCGGTGGCCCGGACGATCTTCTCCACCGTGCGGGCACCCCACGAGCCGGCCTTGACCGTCGGGTCGTTGGCCACAACCACGACGGGTCGGCCGTCGACGTCGCCAATGCCTGTGACCACGCCGTCGGCCGGCAGATCGCGGGCCGAGGCGTTGGCCAAGAGGGCGTCCTCGATGAACGTCCCCGGATCGCAGAGCAGGTCGATGCGGTCCCGGACGAACAGCTTTCCCTGCGCGTCAAGCTTGGCCCGGCCGCGCTCAAGGTTGCCCGCCCGGGCCCGTTCGCGCGCAGCGGCCAACCGCGCGGTGTCATCGGCACCGTCGCCCGGCTCGACGACAGCACTCGTTGTGTCGGTTGAAAGGTTCGCTGTGTCCTCATTTCGGTTCATCGACGTCGGACCGCCAGCACCGTCAGGTCGTCCTCCAGATGTCCTGACGCGTGGTCGACGGCGGCGTCCAGAAGGCCCTTGGCCACCACGTCGGCTGCCGAACCGGCCTCCCGGCGCAGGTGGGCGCCGATGCGGTCGGTACCGAATTGAGCGCCGCCGGAGGTACGGGCCTCGACCAGGCCGTCGGTGTAGAGCACCAGCAGATCGTCGGCTGCGAATTGAAGTTCACGGCTGGCGTAGCGGGCATCGGGGCTGAGCATGAGGAGCGGGCCGGTGGAACGCATGGCGATGAGTTCCCGTTCGATCAGGGCCATGTTGGTGCAGTGGCCGGCGGAGGCGTAGCGAAGGGTGCCCGCCTTGGTGTCGATCACGGCAACCAGCAACGACAACAGATCCTCCGGGCCGGAGCTGGCACCGAGGTGTTCGTTCAGCTCCTCGAGCGCCTGACCGGGGTCCCGAAATCGGCGCAGGAACGAGCGCAACACGTACTTGCTCTGGAACGCAGAGATCGACGCCTCAACCCCGTGGCCGGTGGCGTCGCCGATCACCACTGCAAGACGGCCACAATCCAGTGGTACCACGTCGAGGAAGTCACCGGTCACGATGCCGGCTCCGGCGTGGCCGGCCCGACCAAACTCGAGGTCCTCGACGTCAGCCATCAGCGCGGGCACCAGCCGCTCGGTCCACTGGGCGGTCACTTCGGACTCCTGAGCGATCACCTCTTGAGCCTGCTGGTCGAGTCGCAGCCGTGTGAGAAACAGCCGGCCGTCCTCGGAGCCCCGCCGAACCTGGATGATGGTGATCCACACGGGGACGATCAGGAACACGACGGCCACCACCGAGCTGGCCCAGTCGGTGGCGGTGCCGTCAAGGGCATGGACGCCCGCCACCAGGCACACCACCAACCAGAGCGATGTGGCGTGAAGGTGCTGGCGGATCGATGCCCGTGCCATCGATGCGGCGTCGCTTCGTGGCTCATCGGCGAGGATGCGCTGGCTTCCCCGCCATCTGGACCAGGTGGCGGCCGCCCACTGGCCGGTTCCCAGGGCGGCGACGACGGCCACGATCAGTTGCAGGGCGGTCGCGCTCACGCTCGCCACACTACCTGTCGCCGGTTCTCGTCGAAACGCCCACCGGCGATCGCCTAATCGCGGCGCTTGACCCGAAGCTTCACCGGCGAGGCCTCCAGGTTGAATCGCTCCCGCAGGCTCCGCTCCAGGTAGCGCACGTAGCTGGTGGGCAGGTCCCGGTTGGTGAACAGCGTAAAGGTGGGCGGCTGGGTTGCGCCCTGGGTGGCATAGAGGACCCGGGCCCCGTGGGGGGCCGGTTGGGCCTGCTGCGCGGACCGGATGGCCTCGTTGACCAGGCGGGTCGGGATGCGGGTCTGGTAGGCGTCGATGGCCGACTCGAGCGCCGGAAGAATCCGTTGCACCCCCTTGCCGGTCAGCGCCGAGATTCGCAGCACCGGTGACTCGCCGATGAAGTGCAGCTTCTGGCCCACCTGATAGGTCACGTCGTGGCGTGCCTCGGTGCTGAGCAGTTCCCATTTGTTGAGCACGACGGCGATGGGGCACCCGGCTGCATCGATGCGTTCGGCCAGTCGCTGATCCTGGTGGGTGACGCCCTCGGTTGCGTCGACGACCAACAGGGCGATGTTGGCGGTGTCGACCGATCGCAGCGCCCGCACCATCGAGAAGTACTCGGTGCCGGTGTCCACCCTGGCCCGGCGGCGCATGCCGGCGGTGTCGATGAATCGCAGGGCCCCCAGTTCGGTGTCGACCACGGTGTCGACCGAGTCTCGGGTGGTGCCGGGCATATCGTGCACCACGGCACGCTCCGACCCGATCAGGCGGTTGAACAGCGTGGACTTGCCCACGTTTGGGCGTCCGACCAGTGCCACCGACACCTCTTTGCCGGTGACCCGATCGATCGGACCCTCGTCGGGGTCGTGCTCCGGGATCGCATGGGAGTCGACGAAGGGCTCCCACGGCGCCCGCTCCTCCACCGGGCCGGGCTCGATGCCCACCCCCTCGGGCAACAGTTCGACGATGGCGTCCAGCAGGTCGCCTGTGCCGCGTCCGTGAAGCGCTGAAATGGGAAACGGATCGCCAAGGCCCAGCCCAAGGAAGTCCCAGATGAGCGCCTCCCGCCCGGTGTCGTCCACCTTGTTGGCAACGACCAACACCGGTCCGGAGCGTCGACGGATCAATGCTGCGACCTGATCGTCGTCTTCGGTGGTGCCCACGGTGGCGTCAACAACCATGAGGATCACGTCGGCCTCGTTGAGGGCGGCCTCGCTCTGGGCCGACACCTTGGCGTCCAGCTCGTCACCCTGTTGTGACCATCCGCCGGTATCGACCATGACAAAGCGCCGGCCGGCCCACGAGGCCTCCGTCTCGTGCCGGTCACGGGTGACGCCGGGTCGTTCCTCAACGATCGCCTCGCGGCGACCGATCACCCGGTTCAACAGCGTGGACTTGCCCACGTTGGGTCGACCGATGATGGCCACTCGGGGCAGCGCCGCGTCGGGCGGGGGCGTGTCCCTGACGTCGGCTGAGTTGTATGCGGTCTCGTTGGTCACTGGCCACTCTCGATCAGTTCAGGTTGGTTCTGGTGGCGTCCGGCAAGGCGCCGTTCGTCCAAGTGCAGGGCTCGGCGAAGCGCGACGCCGTCGGTGGCCACCACCTCGACCTGACGGGGCAGATCCTCAACGGTCAGGCCATCGAGGAAGCGCCCCTGAGACAGGCAGACATCCGGCAACAGGTAGCGGTGGTCGGCCGGTTCGTCGCTCAAGGTGCGGATGAGGTCCTCTCCCACCATGAGGCCGGTGACCCCCACATTGCCGCCGAAGAAGCGGTTCTCGACCACCAGAAGACGAACGTCGCTGAGACCCAATGGTGCCAGCAGTGGTTCGAGCACCTGGGCACCGAGCGGCCCGGTCAACACCCCGACCGGGCTGTTGACGTTGGGACGCGTCGGGCGGGAGGCCCCAAGGGCCACCGGCGTCTCGGAAGGTACGGGACGTGCTTCGGGGGCACGCGCTTCGTTCGCCTGCGAACCGAATGCGGCGGTACCGCAGCCGCTGCCCGCTCCCCCATCGTCGGCTGAAGCGGCGCCGCCCTCCCATCGGGGGGCCCGGTAACCGGTGGCGGGCGCGCCGTCGACCCACGAGAAAAAGCCCGGTTGCACGCCGATTGCCTCGTCGGTGGCCCCCACCAGTTCGGCCTCGAAGGCCCGGGCCATGCCGATGCCGTCCTCGTGCATGCCGAACCCCTCGTAGGCGTCCGGGCTGGGAAATGGAAGACCCGCCAGCAGGTAGTACTCGTCGGCAACGTGGATCATGCGGCGTCCCAGCACGGTGCGCGCAACCTCGGCCCAGCGTTCGGCCGAACTCACCACCGCCCGAGCCTCGGCAATGGTGTGAGGGCGCATGCGGGCTTCCTTGTTGTACTTCGACACCCCAAGGGGCACCAGCGCAACGTCGGCGAGCTGTGGATACTCCTCCAGCACCCCCGCCAGCGTGTCCTCCAGGATCTCGCCGTCGTTCACCCCGGGGCACACCACGATCTGACCGTGCACCTCGACCCCGGCATCGAGGAGTGCCCGCAACCAACGCAGGCTGGTCGCTCCCCGAGGATTTCGCAGCATCTCGGTGCGGGCGTGCGGGTCGGTGGCATGGATCGACACGTACAGGGGGCTGAGGCCCTCGGTGATGACACGCTCCAGGTCGGCCTCGGTGAATCGGGTCAGGGTGGTGAAGTTGCCGTACAGAAAAGACAGCCGGTAGTCGTCGTCCCTCAGCGACAGGCTGCGCCGCATGCCGGGAGGCAACTGGTGGATGAAGCAGAACTCGCAGTGGTTGTCGCAGGTGCGGACGCGATCGAAGACGGCGGCATCCACCTCGATGCCCAGGGGGGCGCCGGCGGCCTTGGTCAGCTCGATCTCAGTTTCGAGGCCGCCCCTGGCCACTTCCAGGTGCACCTCGGGCTCGTCGGTGAGCACCCGCCATTGAATGACGTCTCGGATGGCCTGGCCGTTCACGCTCACCAACTCGTCGCCGACGACGAGCCCGGCAAGATCTGCGGGGCTGTCGGGGATGACGGCGACGACAACGGGGGCTGACACTCACCCATCGTAGCTGTCGTTACCCTGGACGGCGTGAGCACCGCCGTACCCCAGCACCCCGAACCCGTAGCCCAGGTGACAGCGCCGATCGACGCGATCGAGGGCGTGGAGGCGGTGTTGTTGGCCTCGCCGCGCGGCTTCTGCGCAGGTGTGGAGATGGCCATCAAGGCGCTGGCCTGGCTGGTCCGTGCCCATCAGGGACCCGTGTACTGCTACCACGAGATCGTGCACAACGCCCGCGTGGTGGAGCGCTTCGAGGAGCAGGGTGTGATCTTCGTCGATGACGTGTCCGAGGTGCCCGAGGGCGCCCCCGTCATGTTGTCGGCTCACGGCTCGGCGCCGGAGGTCGTGGTTGAGGCCGGTGCCGGTGGCGGCCTGGTGGTGGATGCAGTGTGCCCGTTGGTCACCAAGGTGCACCACGAGGTCAAGGTGCGCGCCGGCAAGGGTTACCAGATCGTCTATGTCGGCCACGAGGGCCACGAGGAGGCGGTGGGCACCATGGCGGTGGCGCCCGAATCGATCCACCGCGTGGAGTCCCTTGCTGAGGTGGAGGCGCTTCCTCCGTTCGAAACCCCGGTTGCATTGCTGGCCCAGACAACGCTGAGCCATCGCGACTGGTCCGACGTGGCCGAGGCCACGCGCGACCGGTTCCCCGAACTTTGGATGCCGGGCCGATCCGACCTGTGTTTCGCGACGACCAACCGTCAATCCGCCCTGATGGAGCTTGCCCCCCGCTGCGATGCGGTCGTCGTGGTGGGCTCATCCAACTCGTCCAACACCCTGGCGCTGGAGAAGCTGGCTCGGGAGGCCGGGTGCGAGCGCGTCTATCGGGTGAACGCCGCCGAGGAGTTGCCGTCCGACCTGGTTGGGACGGTGGGCGTCACCGCCGGGGCGTCGGCGCCTGAGGATCTGGTGGCATCGGTGATCGAACGTCTTGCCCCAACGTTTGGTGTCGAGGAGCTTCGTATCACCGAGGAGGACGAGTACTTCCCGCCCCCGCGGGCGCTCCGGGAGATGCGGAGCACCATCGAGTTGATCGCCGGCCTGGGGTTCGGTCGGATCCCGGGCGACAACGTCGACGCCGATCGTCGGCTGCCGGCCTCGGCCGTACTGGCCGCCCTGGGATAGTTCCTCGGCTCGAATGTGAAGATCCACCCCGATCCGGACTGAGACGTCGGTCACCCGTCTGGCATCCCGTGGAGGCGATCTGCAATACTGTTCCTCGGCCCGCCGGGATGCCCACCCATCCCGGGGGCCACTTTCTTTCCCCTCTTGGTGTTGAGGCATTCCTCCGCCCGAAGGCCCCCCAATGCGCCCCGCACTCGACGTACTGCGCCTGTTCCTCCACGTCGGATCGGCCACCGTGTGGCTTGGCGGCATGGTGACACTGGCCGGGATCGCTCCCACGCTTCGTGCCATCGATCCGGACGGTCCCGGCAGGGCCACAGCCGCCTTCGCTCGTTTCGCCTGGCCTGCCTACGGCATCCTGATCGCCACCGGCATCTGGAACATCCTGTCGATTCCTGCGATGAGCACGCCGGGTATCGGGTACCAGATCGCTCTCAGTCTCAAAATTTTGTTGGCGGTCGCCTCGGGCCTGGGTGCGTTCATCGCACAGTCTCCCAACGCCCCGCGTGCCGCCGTGCCCGCCGCTCAGGCGCTGGCAACGCTGGGCGCCGCCGGCGCGCTGCTGATCGGTGTGGGGCTGCTCGGCTAGGTTCTTCCCTCTCTCCCACCCCTATCGAAGGACTTGTACCGATGTCGCCCCGTCAGAAGCTCAGCCCGCTCCAGGAGACCGAGGCCCGCCGCGTTGCAGCCGCCGAGGCCAAGGCGAACAAGAAGGAGCGAACCTTCTCCGATGAGGAGAAGGCCAAGCGCAAGGAGCGGGTGGAAAAGGCCAAGGACGCGCTGAAGCGCTCGGCCGAGCTCAAGGGCGATCACGTGCCACCCGCCCGCAAATCACTCAAGACGTTTCTTCAAAACCTGAATGGGCCCAACCAGCCCGACGACGCCCGTTTCGAGATGATGGTCGAGGCGCCGTTCAAGGTTCCGCCGAAGAAGAAGACCAACGACCGTCGCTTCTAGGCGTAGGTTTCGGGGGCCGCGCAGTGTGCCGCTCGTCGCAACGACCTGCGTTTGAGCAGTCCAGCGACGGGTACCCACTTGGTGAACGTCCTCGCAACCAGCGGGACCTACCGAGAGGCACTACATGTCAGGCGATACCGACAACGTAAAGGGCAAGATCAAGGAAGCTGCCGGAGATCTGACCGGTGATGATGACCTGAAGCACGAAGGTCAGGCGGACAAGGCGACTGGCAAGATCAAGAACGCCATCGACGACGTCAAGGACAAGATCACCGGTAACGACGACTAGTTCGGCCCAGCGACGCCGGCGCACCGTCCGAGACGCTGCGCCGGTGTCGTCTGCGTGGGCCGGCGTTTGGAGTGGTCGCTGCAGTGTGTCGGAGGCGTTCCAGTGACGGAACGCGTCGACCGCTCGTGTTCGTCCGGTGGTACCTGGGAACCGCCGGATGGATCCAGTGTTTTTCGTGCCCGGCGATCGAACGGTGTTGCTCCGGACCTCGGTGACCCGCATCCCAGGCGGAAGCGAGGCAGCAGCATGTCGAACTACGACGGCGTCGGACGTGAAGCCGCCGGTCGTCGGCCAATGGGGGACGACACCGGGGCAGAACTTCATCGACGTCCACCTGAACCGCGTGATCTGCGAGCGCGATCTCGACAGGTTTTACATCGCGGGTCCCGGGCACGGTGGCCCGGCGTTGGTGGCGAACACCTACCTGGAGTCCACCGGCCGCCCTCCACTCCGTGGGGGCAATGGTCGGGTGGACCAGAGCTGACCGGTGCCAAAAACCCAGGTCCGGATCGCGGACGAGCGCTGCCTACATCACGCCGCCCTCGGTCATCTTCTTGATGTCGAGGGCGGCATCCAGCTCGTCCTCCTTCATCAGCCCGTCGGCCAACACCAGTTCGCGTACCGACTTGCCTGTGGCCACGGCGGTCTTCGCGATCCGGCTGCCGTTGTCGTAACCGATGTACGGGTTGAGCGCGGTCACCACGATGGCGTTGCGCTCCACGAGCTCGCGAGCCCGCTCGGCGTTGGCCTCACAGCCGCGCACGCAGCGCTCGGCAAAGGTGGTGGCGGCGTTGGCCAACAGGTCCACCGACTCCAGCAGCGAGTGGGCAAGCACCGGCATCATCACGTTGAGCTCAAAGTTGCCCAGCGCACCGGACCAGCTGACGGTGGAGGCGTTTCCAACCACCTTGGCGGCCACCTGCATCATCATCTCGGACATCACCGGGTTGACCTTGCCCGGCATGATCGACGAGCCGGGCTGCAGCGACGGGATCTTCAGCTCGGAGATGCCCGAGGTGGGGCCTGACCCGAGGAAGCGGATGTCGTTGGCGATCTTCACGTAGCTGACGGCAATCGTGTTGAGCACCCCGGCGGCGGCGACGGCCGCGTCCTTGGCGCCCTGCGCCTCGAAATGGTCGTCGGCCTCACGGAACGCCATGCCGGTGCGTTCGGCCATCAGCTCGATCACCCGGGCAGCGAAGCCATCGGGGGCGTTGATGCCGGTGCCGGTGGCGGTGCCACCCAACGCCAGCTCTTCGAGCTCGGGCAGAACCCGCTCGAGGCGGGCCTGGCCGTGCCGGATCTGACTGGCGAAGCCACCGAACTCCTGGCCGAGCGTCACCGGGGTTGCGTCCATGAGGTGGGTGCGGCCCGACTTGACCACGTCGGCAAACTCGCTGGCCTTGGCAGCCAGGTCGCCCGCCAGCGTGTCGAGGGCGGGAAGAAGTTCCTCGCGTATCGCGGCCACTGTGGCCAGGTGGATGGCGGTCGGGATGACGTCGTTGGAACTCTGGGCGTAATTGACATCGTCGTTGGGATGCACCCGGTGGGTGCCCCGCTCGCCGTCGAGCAGTTCGGAGGCGCGGGCGGCGATCACCTCGTTGGCATTGGTGTTGGTGGAGGTGCCAGAGCCGGTCTGGAAGATGTCGAGCACGAACTGGTCGTCGAGTGCCCCGTCCATCACCTCGTCGGCGGCACGACGCGTGGCGTCGGAAGCCTCGGAATCCTTCGCTCCCCGTTCGGCGGCCACGGTGGCGACCGAGCCCTTGATCAGGCCGAGCGCCCAGATGAAGCGACGGCTGAACCTCAGGTTGGAGATCGGGAAGTTGTCAACCGCCCGTTGGGTGGACGCCATGTAGTAGGCGTCGGCCGGCACGTTGACGTCGCCCATCGAATCGGTTTCGGTGCGGTACTGCACGGTGGCTCCTCGGTTGCATGTCGGGCGCCGCACATCGGCGCCGGGGCCGCTCACGGCGGCCCGCAGGCGACGCTACTGCCGGGCGCTCGGCGGCTCTATTCGGGAGCGCCACGTTCCAGGTCGAAGTCGATGGTTGCCTGCATCGCCCTGCCCAACTCCTCGATGTCAGCGTCGCTGAGATGGCGGCTGAGCAGTGGCTCCACCACCATCTCCTCCTCGGCGATCAGTGCCTCGATGTCGGCGGTCACCTCATCGAGCGTGCCCTCGCCGCGGGCGTCCCGCACCTGCGTCAGGCACTGCTCCGCAAGGTCGGCGTCGTAGGCCGCGGTCCAGGCGGCGTCATCGCCGGGTACCGACGCCACGCGGCGCAACATCGGAAACAGAATGCGCTGGCCGACGTCGAGATAGATGGCCAGCACTCGCTCCAAGCGGTCCAGGTGCGCCATCCGCTCGTCTCCCTCCGTGGCCTTGGCGTTGTCGAGCGAGGTCCGCATGGCCTGGTGGGCGGTGTCCAAGAGCTCGAACGGGTAGCCCTTGCCCTCGTCGACGGATACGGCGGGGGCCTCCGGCCGCTCCTCGGAGGCCTCGAGCACCTCGGGGCTGGCGCCCCGGAGGCGGTCCACCGGGGTCTCTCCCGAATCGGCGCCGCCGTGGCTCCAGTCGAGGTTCTTGTCGGCGTAGCGGCCGTCGAGCACCACCTCGTCGCCGGCGATGTCGGCGATCGGGGCGATCAGCACTCGTTGTACCTTCGGCCGGCGTCCCTCGACGTGCTCGCGGAACTCGGTCTGCAACAACCTGAGCGCGCCGGCGGTGACGTCCTCCTGCTGGCGACCAAGCCCACACCGTGCCCCGTTGGACACGGTCTTCGAGAGGCTGGACAGCGCCGCCAGGGTGCGTGGCGAGCCGTCGTTGGCCAGGATCGTGTCCAGGTGGGTGCTGATGGTCGCACCGTCGCTCTTGCACGGCTCGCACTGGCCGCAGCTCTCGACGGCCAGAAAGTGGGCGATGCCGGCGGCGACGGCCACCAGGTCGGTTCGTTCGTCGAACACCAGAAAGCCGGCCGAGCCCATTCCCGAACCGATCGTGCGCATATCCTCGTAGGTGACCGGGGTGTCGAAGCGGTCTGCGGGCACCATGGCGTTGGCGGTGCCGGAGACGGCGGCCACGTAGCGGTGTTGTTCCTTGGGCGGGCCGCCCAGATCGTCGATCACGGCTTGGAGGGTGACACCCATCGGGAACTCCCCCACCCCGGCGCGAGCGGTGTCTCCCGAGACGGTGGCAACGAACGTTCCGGGCGATGCCTCGGTGCCCAACTCGCGGAACCACTCGGGGCCGTGGGCCAGGATCTGAGCAACGTGGGCGAGCGTCTCCACGTTGTTGGCCAGTGCAGGCGACTCGGCGCTGCCCGTCTCGGTGGCCAACTGCACGTTGGAGGCCATGTTGCGCTCGCGATTGCGGTCCTGGGGTTCGATGCCGCGCCGGTACGGCGGTGCCACACGGGGGAATGGGCCCCGCCCATCGATGACCTCCAGCAACCCGGTCTCCTCACCGAACAGGTAGCTGTCGGGCCCCTCCACCACCGTGATGTTCACGTCGGTGGCCACCTTGTTCGCCTGAAACTCATCGATGGCTGAGCGGACCCGCTTCAGTTCGTGCTCGAACGAACCCTTCATGGCCACCACCACCCGGGGCGAAGACACGGCGTAGGCGGCAATCAGCGCACCTTCCAACACCCGGTACGGGTTGGTGCGCAGCAGGGTGCGGTCTTTGAACGTTCCCGGCTCGCCCTCCGCTGCGTTGACCACCACCGAGGTGGGGGCCGTGAACGACTCGTTGCCCAGCACCGTCTGCCATTTCACGCCGGTGGGAAATCCGGCGCCGCCCCGGCCGCGTAGCCCCGCGGCCTTGATGACGGCGATGACCTCGGTGGGATCCATGCCGGCCGCTGCGGCCAGGCCGGCGCCGCCCCCGGCGGCGACGTAGGCATCGAAGCTCTCGACGGGGGCTGCATCGAGCACCCGGCTGACCGTGGAACGTTGGGCGGTGGACACAGGCGGTCTCCTTGAGTCGATGGTTTCAGCCGGTTGGACAACTGCGGTGCCCGACGATTTCGACGGGATTCCCGGAGTCGGCGCAACCGGCTGACTCGACAGTACCCGGGTTGGTCAAGGTTGCAACCCGGCTGCCCGGTTTCAGTTGGTTCCCCCGGCGCGATGGCCTCCGATACATTCCGGGCATGGGGGATCAGCCGAGCGCGGAGGCGCTCCTGCGGGCGATGGCTGCGACGCTGGCCGATCAGGTGGTGCCGAACGTCTCGGGCGGGCCGAGGCACTCCGCCCGGGTGGTGGCCAACCTGTGCACCATCCTGGCCCGGGAGTTGGCCTCCCCCGGCCCCGGCGAGGTCGACGAGCAGCTCAGGGCGTTACTCACCGACCGGGTCGGCGCCGGCGTGAGCGGGCACAACCTGCCGGCGCTGCTCGACGACCGTCTGCGCGAGCACGACGAGGAGTTCGCAGTGCGGGCGTTGCCGATCCTGCGTATGGATGTGGAGCGGCGCCTGGCGATCTCGAAGCCGTCGTATCTGCACGACCCTGGCGCGGCGGGCAGCGAACGGGCGTGAAGGAAGCCGGTGGGCCACCTGGGGCGCTCGAGGTGGCGTTGGCCGAACTGTGCGTCGGCCGGCACTGGGACGACCCGACCGTCACGGTGACCGGAACCGCATCGGTGGGCGCCCAACGGGCGACCCTGTTCGTCGACGTGACCGAGTGCGGCGAGACCACCCCGGCGGTCGCCCAGGTTGGCGGTGGCATCCTGACGACCATGCCGGCGGTCACCGAGGCGTCGCTGATCATGCTGACGGCCACCGAGGGTGTGCCCGTGGCGCAGGTGTATGCGGCATCGAACTCGGCTCCCGGCATTGATCGACCGGTCATGGTGCTCAGCAGGGCACCGGGCCTGTCGATCCCCCGCCAGGTGTTGCGCTCGACCGCCGAGCTGAAGAGCGGCGAGGCACTCGCCCGGGATTGCGGCACCGCACTGGCCAACCTCCACCGCATCCCCGCAGGAGCCGCGCCCCCGGAACTCGACCGGCTGAGCACGCGTGACACATTCGGCGACTACTGCGACCGCCTGACGAGCAGCCTGGACCAACTTCCCGATCCGCACCCCGCCATACGCCTCGGCGTCGAGTGGCTTCGGCGACACCGGCCGTGGATGCCTCCCCGCCAAGCGATCGTCCACGCTGACTTTCGCAATGGGAACCTGCTGGTGGACCAGGGTCGGCTGAGTGCCGTGCTCGACTGGGAACTGGCCCACGTCGGCGACCCAATGGAGGATCTCGCCTACCTGTGTCTTCGCACGTGGCGTTTTGGCAACGACCACCTGACGGTGGGCGGGTTTGGTTCCCTGGAGGCACTGCGTGGCGCGTACGAGGCCGGAGGTGGCGACTGGCGCCATGACGCGTTTCGGTGGTGGCTGGCCGCCCGCACCGCCTGGTGGGCCTGTGGCCTGGCCGCTCAGGCGGCGGCGTTCAGCGCCGGCATGAGCGACTCGATCGTGCTGGCGGCCGGCGGCCGACGCGTGGTCGAGTTGGAGTACGACCTGCTCAACCTGATCGACCCCGCCGTACCCGAGGAGTGCTTCTGATGGATTTTGATCTGCCGTCCGATCTGGTCGCCTATCTGGGTGAACTCGACGAGTTCATCGAAGCGGAGATCGCGCCGCTCGAGGCCGAGAACATCGAGTACTTCGACCATCGGCGCGAGCACGCCCGCACCGACTGGGACAACGACGGGCTGCCCCGCCCAGAGTGGGAGGCACTGCTCGTCGAGATGATGCGTCGGGCCGACGCCGCCGGTCACCTTCGCTACGCCCTGCCCGAGGTGGTGGGCGGCAGGGGTGGGTCCAACCTGGATATGGCGGTCATCCGCGAGCATCTGGCAGCCCGTGGCCTGGGTCTACACAACGACCTTCAGAACGAGACGTCGGTGGTCGGCAACTTTCCATTCATCCTGATGATGCTGGCCAAGGGGACCGAGGCCCAGCAGGCCGAGTTCATCGACGGTGCGTTCAACCGCACGCACCTGGTGGCGTTCGGTCTGACCGAACCCGGTCACGGCAGCGACGCCACCTTCCTCGACACCAAGGCGGTGCGCCGCGGCGGCTCATGGGTGATCAACGGTACGAAGCGGTTCAACACCGGCATGCACCGGGCCACCCACGACATGGTGTTTGCGAGGACGGGCGGCGCGGCCGGCGACGCCGACGGCATCACCTGCTTCATCGTGCCCACCGCAACCGCCGGAGTGAAGATCGGCACCTACTGGTGGACCTTCAACATGCCCACCGATCACCCGGACGTTCACTTCACCGATGTGGTCGTCGGTGAGGACGCGGTCTTTGGGGAGGTGGGCAGGGGTCTGGAACTGGCCAACATCTTCGTGCACGAGAACCGCATCCGTCAGGCGGCCTCCAGCTTGGGCGCGGCGCAGTACTGCATCGACGAGGCGGCCAGGTACGCAACAGAGCGTCAGCCGTTTGGCCGTCCGCTGTGGAAGAACCAGGCCATCCAGTTTCCGTTGGCCGAGATGCACACCGAAGCCGCCATGCTGCGGGCATTGATTCGTCAGACCGCCTGGCGCATGGATCGCCACGGCGCCCTTGAGGTGACCTCAGAGGTGTCGATGTGTAACTACCGGGCCAACCGGCTGGTGTGTAACGCCGCCGACCAGGCCATGCAGACGTGCGGCGGCATGGGCTACACCCGACATCTGCCGTTTGAACACATCTACCGGCACCACCGTCGCTATCGCATCACCGAGGGCTCCGAGGAGATACAGATCCGCCGGGTGGCCGGCGTGATGTTCGGGCAGCAGGCCAAGCGGTAGGAGGCACCGCCGGGCTGTGCTCAGCCGGTGAACCTGGGTGACAGCGGCGTGGCCGTGGGCGCCGCATCGTTGGCGGCCGCACCCCGGTCGTCGTTGGAGGCGCCGTCACCGTCGCTGGACGGCGCGTCGGGACACGATGCGGGCCGCACCGTCACGTCCACAGTCTCGCCGCCGACCGTCACGACGGGTACCTTGGCGTCGGCGTCCAGGTTGATCTGTTGACCCTCCGGCATGGGCACCACCTTGGTGACGCCGTCGACCTCGACGGTCAGGTCAAAGGGGGCGGCGCCCCCGCCGTAGATGCCGGGAAGCCCGACCGAGTCCAGCAACGTCTTGTTGGGATCGAGCGAGAGGGTGGACTGAGTCGCCGGCGACGAGCAGCCGGGCACGAAGTCCGCCTTCACCAGATTTCCAAATCCGGTCGTGTCAACGTCATCGGCGATGCTTGAACACCCGATCCCGGCCACCCTGGCAGGCACCCCATCGAGCAGGACGTCACCCTCGGAAGCTCCTTGAGGAACCTCGATGATCACCAAATCCGTGGTGTCATCGTGGGGCACGAGCTGGTACTCCCTACCGTCGACCGTGGCGGTCACCGGCCGTCCGGTCGTGTTCACGCCAAGCAACGTCGGCAGGGAGACCGGGCCGAAGGTGCACGGCCCAAACAGGGCGCCAGCCGGGGCCGGTGGGCTGCAATACGGCTCGATGTAGGCCAGGGTGCGGTTGATGAAGGTGGTGATGTCCTGGCGATACACCGCCCGGGTGGGCTCGGGGACGTCGAGGTAGTTGCCTCCGGCGGCGGCGACCGCGTCGGTCAAGCGGGCCAGCACGGATGGAAATGCGGCCAGGCCCTCCTGGAGCAAACCGGGCGCAGGATCGTCGGGGCCGAGGGAGGCGTAGGCCGCATCGAACGCGGCCTGACCGTCGGACAATTGAAGCTCGTAGGTCGCCTGGTCGATCGGATCGGCGAGCCACACCACGGCGAAGCCGGTGACCGGACCGCAGAACCCGGGTTCTGGCACGGGTTCAGCCGCCTGCGCCGTGGCGGGTGCCAGGGTTGCCAAGGTGGTGCCCAGCAGGACGGCGAGCGCCATCATCGGCAGCCACCGCCGGTGGCCTGTGTTCGTTGTTGCGGTCATGGAGTTGTCCCCCGACGCAGAACGTTATCGAACAGGTCGGCCGTCAGTGGTGCCAGCACGCTCCAGTCGAGTTCCTTGCGGCGTCGCAGCGCCCCGCGCCGGGCGCGGTCGACGTCGGCGTCGGTCAGCGAGTCCAGCGCCGCCGCGATCGACGCCGAGGTCTGCCCCACCGGCAGTCCGGCAGCGCCCAGGTGCTCGGTGAGGTAGCCCCACTCCGATCGAAGTGTCGGCAGACCGAACCCCACCGAGTCACCGGCCGCCCCGGTGGTCAACATGTCACCCGCCTCGTCGAAGACCAGTGCCAACACGTCGCAGGCCACCAGCCGTGTGGCGTAGTGGGCGGCGTCCACGTTGCGGTACGCCTCGGCGATGGGGATGCGGGGGTCGTCCGGGACCAGTTCGTCACCCCGAAGCGACCAGCACACCAGCTGAACGTCATCGCGACTGCAGGCGGCCACGCCGTCGAGCACCTGCTGCACCAGCTTTTCGGCCCGGGGCGCGCCCACGATGCCGATCCGCAAACCGGCCGGTGACAGGCCGAGGCGGCGTTCGGCCTCGGCCCGATCGGGCGGCTCGGTGGCGTTCCAGGTGGCCCCAAAATGGCCGTGGGGAATCACCCGGTGCACACAGCCCGCGCCGAAGTCGTAGCGGCTGCGCAGGCGCGCCTCGCCCCAGGCGCTGTGGTGGATGACCCCGGCCACCGCACCCGCCCAGAGTTGGTAGATCGGATCGTGGATCTCGGGCTGCTTCTCGTGCGGGGTCAGGTTGTGAGCCGTCCAGACGATGGGGATGTCGGCATCGTCCAACGCCTCGACGATGCGCCGGTGTTCGTCGAGGTCATCGAATGCGGTCCACTCCGGCCAGTGCAGGTGCAGCAGGTCGATGCTGCGAAACCCGGGGTCGTCGACGGCGTCCCACCCCACCGGCGATCGACGTTCCACCACCCGGTCCCTCATCGCCGGGTAGAGGGCCTGGTGATAGTGGCTTCCGAACGCGGTGGAGCCCGCCCGGATCAGCGGGGTGACCCTGACGGAGTAGGACAGCGAACGGGCCGGGGTGAGGTCCAACTGGTGCACTTTGGCAAGCTCCGACCACGAACTTCGCCACTCCGACACCCCGTCGACCGGCACGGTGGTGGCCTGACCCTCGCCGCGGTCGACCTGCCACTCGACCGTCAACGGCACGTCGGCCACCTCGGGGATCATCACGCCGACCGCAACCGGCGGCCGGTCGAAGGTCAGGTCGTCGCGGAGCACGATCGTGCGCCCTTCGACCGAAAGGTCCATGGTTCGGCTTCCTGCCAGCGGTGCCGTCGCCTCCTCCCCCTCGACGCCCGCGCCCGACTCGATGAAGGACTCCCAGCGGGCCACCACTCTGCCGTCCCGATGCTCCACCGAGTTGGGCAGACCCCCGGCGGTGAACCGCTTCAGACGGTCGATCACCAGCGGGGTCCAGGTGGGCAGGTCGCGATCGACAGGCACCTCCCAACGCCCCGGTCGGTGCAATGCAGGCAGATAGTGGCTCCGTGTGGCACCAACGAAGGGCACCGCAAACCCTGCGCCGGCCGATCGGTGGGCCCACACACCGGCCGGGCGGCCGGTTTCGAATGCGACGAGCCGGTCGACCGGCGGGTAGGCCTCCCTCGCTGAGGCCGGCGTGAGGTCAGGGTCGACGTCGCCGAGCGCTGCGGCCGCCCAGGCGATCTTGCCCAACAGGTCGAACGTCAGCTGCAGGCGCCGCTCCGGACCCCGGTAGGCATCCTGAGCGCGGTAAGCGTGCGCCGTGGTGAGTCCCCCATCGTCGAACCCGTCGAGCAGCGTGGTGGTGGCGTCGACGGCCCGGCGCAGCCAAACGGCAGGGTTGGTGAGGCCGAAACCGGTCGGGTCATCCTGGGGATCCCGCGCACGGTGCTCATTGTGTCGGCCCGACCTGGATTCAGGCCGACTCATGGCGAAGGCCGCCAGCTCCAGGGTGAGCGCCGTCGACAAGTCGCCGGTGGAGCGACCCCACGGCACCGACGTGCCGTGGGGGTCCCCCACAGCCAGCACCAGGTCGAGCGCTCGGGCCATCCCCCGTTCCCACACCTCACCAAGCCGGTCGGCCAACGGCTCGGTGAACAGCCACACGTCGGCGGTGTAGATGTCGTAACGCCCGATGCCGTCGTTGGAGTCGTCGAGGGCGCCCAACGGGTTGGCTCCAACCACTCCCCGGACACGTTCCACCAACCCGTCAAGCCGAGCGGTGTCGTCCACCAGCCCCAGGTGCACCCGCCTCAGCTCGCAGCGGGCCAGCACCCCGGCGTAGTTCCGGGGCAGCACTCCGGCGTCGAGCAGTTCCAGCCAGTCCGAACTGTCGACGGCCTGAGCCACCTGAGCCACCTGCGCATCGCTCATGGCGCGGAGCAGCGGGCTACCGTCGAACCGGCCATGTGCGAGCAATGTCTCGGCGATGCGGTAGGAGAAGAACGTGTGGGTACCGGCGCCGTCGATGTCGCCCAGCAACCCGATCAGGATTTGGTCGAGAGGTCGTCCGGCCACCTCCCCGACCCCGGCCCGGGCCAGGTGATGCAGGGTGAAACACACGTCGGCTCGCACGTCGGCGGCCACCTGATGCCCGGCGAAGAAGCGGGGAATCCGCCAATCAGGCAGGTGCGCGCGTTCGACGTCCTCCAGGGTGGCGACCACCAGTTGTCGGAGGTGCTCCGCCAGTTCACCGGCCGTCGTCACGGCTGAAACGGCCTGTCGCTGGACATCCGACGGAGTGTAGGAGCCCCCGAAGGGCACCTTGGGTCCGTCATCGGCCTTCAGCACTCCGGCACGCGCACCGACACGTTGACCGCCAGCCCACCCTGCGAGGTCTCCTTGAATCGATCCGACATCGACTCGGCGGTATCGCGCATCGTGTTGATCACCTCGTCGAGCGTCACACGGGCAAGCGCCGGGTCGCTCGCCAGCGCCAGCTCGGCGGCGTTGATCGCCTTGACCGCCCCCATGGTGTTTCGCTCGATGCACGGCACTTGAACCAGTCCGCTCACGGGATCGCAGGTCATGCCCAGGTGGTGCTCCATGGCGATCTCGGCCGCCATTAACGCCTGATCCATCGTGCCCCCCATCACCTCGCTGAGGGCGGCTGCGGCCATGGCACTGGAGACCCCGACCTCGGCCATGCACCCGCCCATCGCCGCCGAGATGGTGGCGCCCTTCTTGAACAGGGTGCCCACCTCTCCGGCCACCAGCAGGAAGCTGCGGACGACGGCCGGGGCGTCCTCGTGGGACGGCGGTTCGTCGGACAGGCACAGCAGGTACAGCAGCACTGCGGGGATCACTCCGGCGGCGCCGTTGGTGGGTGCGGTGACCACCCGTCCAAGGTTGGCGTTCTCCTCGTTGACCGCCATGGCGAACGTGCTGATCCATTGCAGCTTCTGTCCGAAGTCGGGCTGGGAGGCTCGGATCGCCGCCATCCAGGCCTCGGGCGAGTCGCCCGACCTGGCGTTGGATCCGTCGCCCAGCAGCCGCCGCGCCAGCGGCGCGGCACGCCGGTGGACACCAAGATCACCGGGCAGGGTTCCGTCGGTATGGCAGCCCCGGTGGGCGGCTGTGAGCATCACCTGCCAGATGCGATCGAGACCCTCGCCGACCTCCTCCGGCGAGCGCCAAGCAGCCTCGTTGGAGGCCACCACGTCGGCGATGCAGCAATCCAGCCTGTGGCAATGGGAGCGAAGATCGGCGGGCACCTGGGTTGGATACGGCAGTGTGGGTCGGCCGGCCGTCGACCCCGGACGTGTGAGTTCCTGGCCGACCAACTCATCTTCACGCACCACGAACCCGCCACCAACCGAGAAGTAAACCGACGACAGGCTTCGGGTACCAACGGTGGCTGTGCAGCGCATGGCGTTGGCATGGCCCGGCAGCCGCCTGTCCCGATGAAACACGATGTCGGACTGTGGGTCGAATGCGATCGGCACCGTGGCGCCCGGCAGGAGCAACAGCTGTTGTAGGCCAAGCGCCTGGACGATTTTGGCGATGGCCTCGACGTCGACCGTCTCCGGGTCGTGGCCCAGGAGGGCCAGGCTGATCGCCTGGTCGGTGGCGTGTCCCTTGCCGGTCAGCGCCAGCGATCCGTAGAGGTCCACCCGAACGTGGTCGACCGGCCCGAGCCCCCCGGCGCCACCGAGGTCGGTGCCAAGCTCCCTGAGCCAACGTTGGATGGCCCGCCACGGCCCCAGGGTGTGCGAGCTGGACGGTCCAACCCCGATCTTCAACATGTCGAACACGCTGAGCACTTCCATGCCGTCAGCCAACCACGTCGGCGGCCCGACGGTTTCGCAGCCGACGCACCCCCAACGGGGCAATGGCGCCGGCGGCACCGATCGCCACCACCTGAACGATCGGCGGCAGGTCCAGCAACTCCCCTACGATCCCGCCACCGGCGACCACCGCAATCACCACGCCGGGGATGATGCCGATGGCCGTTCCGATGAGGAAACGGAGGTTGGAAAGCCTGGTGACGCCGAGCAGCCAGTCGGCCGGTGGCAGCTGGCCGAAGACGAGCCGCAACCCAATGACCGGCATGATCCCGCCGTCTGCGAGCCGGTCATCGAAGACGTGCATGCGCGGTGGGATGCGCGCCTTGACCCAATCGCGTGCAAACCAGCGGGCGAAGCTGAAGCCGAGATAGCTCGACCCCATGTTGCCGACCCACGACACGGCGATGGCCACGGGTGCGGGCCACACGATGCCTGCCGGCACCATGTAGACAAAGCCGGGCACTCCAAACGGCTGGGTCACCCACATGACGACGACGAAGACGATCGGCCCGATCGGGCCGGTCTCGGTCAGCAGCCGAGCGACGTTGCCGTCGTCGAGTACCCAGCCCAACCCTCCGAAGGCGACGAACGACAGCGCAGCTAAGCCGACGGCCAGCAGCGCTCCGATCTTGGAGTTCATGCGCCCCGGGGGGCCACGGGCCTCACCCCTTCGTGGCCAGGTACTTGGCGTAGGCATCGGCCCTGTCGCGCAGCTCCGGGTCGGCTGCGAACATCGGCTCGAAGCGCTCGCGGGCGGCGGCCCGCTTGGCCGGGAGGTACTCGGTGGGCCAGAACCCCTCGTGGGGTCGGTAGCCCTTCAACACGTTGCGGGCCACCGTGGCCTTGTGCACCTCGTCGACCCCGTCGGCGATGCCCATCGTCGGGGCCGATGCGTACATCGCCTGCAGCGGGGTGAGGTTGGTGGTGCCCAGCGAGCCGAGAATGTGCAGCGCATTGAACGACACCTCCCGAAGCACCTTGGCCATCGTGAACTTCACCGCTGCGATATCGGTGCGGGCCTCCTGGGTGCTGGTGTTGTCGATCTTCCAGGCGGTCTCCAACACGAACAGCCGCAGCATCCTGATCGACGCGTAGCTGTCGGCGATCTTCTCCTGCACCATCTGGTGATCGCCGATGATCTTGCCGTGCGACTCCCGGCTGAGCGCCCGTTCGCACATCATGTCGAATGCCAGCGTGCACTGACTGATCGTGCGCATCGCATGGTGGATCCGGCCGCCACCCAAACGGCGCTGGGCCAGTACCTTGGCGCCGTCCTCCGGGCCGAGCAGGTGGTCGGCGGGTACCCGAACGTCGGTGTAGACGATGTGGTTGTGGTTGCGGGGCTCCGGCATGATCTCGACGCCCGGCGTCTTCCGGGGCACGACGAACATGCCGTTGGTGCACATGACGAACAACAGGTCGGCCACCCGCCCGGCGCTGGTGAACCACTTCTCGCCGTTGATCACCCACTCGTCGCCGTCCTTGACCGCGTGGGTGGTGAACAGGTTGGGGTCCGATCCGCCCTGGGGCTCGGTCATCGAATACGCCGACCACAGTTCCTGGTTGAGCATCGGCGTCAGCCAGCGCTCCTTCTGGTCGTCGGTGCCGTAGGCGGCGAGCATCTCCATGTTGCCCGTGTCGGGGGCGCCGGCACCGAAGATCTGCGGTGCCGACCCGTAGCGGCCGAGGATCTCGTTCAACAGGCCCAGCTTGAGCTGGCCAAAGCCGGGCCCGCCCAGGTCCTCGTCGAGGAACAGTGCCCACAGGCCCTGCTCCTTCACCTGATCCTGCAGGTCCTTCACCAGGGCCTTCAGCTTTGGGTCCTTCGAGCGCACCGCGTAGGGAAACACCAGGTCGAGCGGCTCCACCTGCTCCCGGCAGAACCGCTCCACCCAGTCCAGCTTCTTCTGAAACTCCGGTTCGGTCGAAAAATCCCAAGCCATGTCGCTGCGCCCCCGTTCCTGATCGTGGCTGCGTTGCCGGGGCGATCCTACGGCCGGTCGATTCGCTCGTGGCCGGGGGCTACTCCTCGGCGGCCTCGCCGTTGACCATCCATGGGGTACCGAAGCGGTCGACCGTCACCCCGAACCGGGGCGCCCAGAAGGTCTCCCCCATCGGCATCTCAACCTTGCCCCCGTCGGCCAACGCCTCAAAGACCCGCTCGGCCAGATCCAGATCCGTGGTGGTGAAGTTGACGTACATGTATTGCATGGCGTCGAAGTTGTCGATGTCGAACACGTCGGAAGCCATCAACAGGTGGTTCTCGAACTTGAGGGCCGCGTTCATGACCAGGTCCGCCATACCCTCTGGAACCGGCTCGGCGCCGGGCGCGTCCGACATGGCCACGATCGACAGCTCGCCGCCGAAGATCTCCTGGTAGGCGGTAAAGGCCTCGCGGCAGTTGCCGCCGAAGTTGAGGTAGGGAGTGAAGGACATCGTGTGCTCCTGAGCGTTGCGGTCCTGGTTGGTTACCCATCACGACGGCTTGGGCAGCCCAAACTCATCGGTCGATCAGGCCGGCGCCACCGTGAAGGTGCCGGTCATTCCGAGCATCGAGTGCTTCTTCCCTGTCTTTGGATCGATCAGGATGCACTGGTAGGTGTACTTGCCAGGTGCCCCGAAGGTCATCGTCGCACCGCCGGTGTCGCCAGGTTCGGTGGCGCCCACCTCCCCGATCGGCTCACCGGTGGAGTCCAACACCTCGAACTCGTGGGGTTCGGTGCCGCTGTTGGTCATCTCGAAGCGGATCGTTTGGCCCGACTTGATCGATGACAGGTCCAGGTCCTCGTAGGTGAAGTCCACCGCATCGAAGGTGACGGTCCGTTCGGGTTTGGCCTGCGCCGTGCCTCCGTCGCCCGTGACGGTGAAGTCGGCACTGATGCCCTTGCCCTTCATGCCGGGCTTGCAATTGACCTCGTAATCGCCTGCCACCAGATCGACCGTCAGGGTGCGGGAGGTGCCGGTGGTGACGTTTTCCACCTCGCCCACCACGTCGCCGTTGTCCTTCAGTACGTAGAGCTCGGAGACGTCCTTGCCGTTGTTCGTGAACTCAAAGTCGATCTTGCCGGCCTCGATCACGTCGCGGTCAAGCGTGCAGGCGTCGTCGGTGCCCGTCACCGCGGTGGCACTGTCGGCCGTGCCTCCGGAGCACGCGGCGAGGCCGGCGATGGGAAGCAGGAGCGCCAGTGCCAGGGTGGCGGCGCGTTGGGGCAGTGGGTTCACGAGTGTCCTCCGGCGGGCACGGTGGTCGGGGGGGTGAGCGTTGGAGCAGCCGTCGCGGTGTGCTCCCCGGGCGCAGATGAAGTCGATCCCGTATCTGATGCAGGCAGGGGCCGCAGAAACAGCACCATGGTGGGCACCAGGTAGGCGACGTAGGTGATGACCTCCAGCACGGTCATCTGCGGGCCGACGTTGAAGATGCCCTTGAGGAGGGTGCCGTACCAGCTGGTGATGTCCCAGCCGTTGATGTCCCAGGCAAGCGTGTTAAGGCCCGGGAGGATGGCGGCCTCCTGGAGGTCATGGACGCCGTAGGCCAGAACACCGGCCGCGATCACGATCAGACCGGCGCCGGTGACCTTGAAGAAGGTGGCCAGGTTCAGGTTCACCGCACCCCGGTAGAGCAGGAAACCGATGCCCACAGCGGTTGCGATGCCCAGCACGGCGCCCAGCGCCGGGCCGATTCCCGAGCCTTGAGCTTGAAGCGTCGGGTACAAAAACAAGGCCGTCTCCAGCCCCTCGCGGCCCACGGCCAGCAGGGCAGCAAGAAACACCCCCGAGGCGCCAAGCTTGAGTGCGGCCTCCATCTTGTGGGTCAGGTCGCCCTTGATCGTGCGGGATGCCCGCTTCATCCAGAACACCATCCAGGTGACAAATCCGACGGCCACGATCGAGAGGATGCCGCCGAACGCCTCCTGGGCCTCAAAACTCATGTTCGCCGAGGTGAAGTGCAAGACGGCGCCGAAACCGAACGACACCGCGATGGCCACCCCGACGCCGGCCCACAGCGCGGGGATTCGATCACGGTGGTCGCCCCGAACCAGGAAGGTCAGCAGGATGCTCACCACCAGGGCGGCCTCGAGACCCTCGCGAAGCCCGGTGAGGAAGGTTTGAAACACGCGCTGCGCCTCCAACTGGTCTACTGCCGGATTGCACATGAGGCGTACGCCCGGCTCGTTGCAAGGTCAGCCTAACTGCGCGTTTGGTGGTGGCTGCAACACGGCACTCCGCCTGGCTCAGGGCCTCAGGAACGTCTTCCCGATGTTGGTGCCCTCGAACAAGGCGTTCAGCGCCGGAATCGCCTGGTCGAGACCGTCGAACACGTGGCTGCGAAAGGTGAGCTTCCCGGCGTCGAACAGGCGGCGAAGCTCGGCGTTGGCCTCGTCGAAACGCCCCCAATTGTCCAGCGTGTTGAAGCCCGCCATGCTGGCCCGCATCGCCAGCAGTTTTACGTAGTTTGAAGGTCCCGGGTGCTCCCCGCTGACGTAACTGGAGATGACGCCGCACAGTGCCACTCGGGCGTGCATGGCCAGCCGGCCCAGCACCGCGTCGAGGATGGGCCCGCCCACGTTGTCGAAGTACACGTCCACGCGGTCCGGGCAATGCTCTCGCAGCGCCGCCCTCAGGTCGGTGGTGCGATAATTGATGCACGAGTCGAAGCCGAACTCGTCGGTGACCACGGCGCACTTCTCGTCCGACCCGGCGATGCCCACCACCCGGGCACCGGCTGCTTTGGCCAACTGGCCGGCGATCGAGCCCGTGGCACCGGCGGCTGCGCTGACCACCACGGTTTCCCCGGCTTTAGGCCTGCCGATGTCATACATCCCGAAGTACGCCGTTGCGCCGGTGGATCCGAAGAGCGCCAGCAGCGCCTCTTGGTCCACACCTGCGGTGCCGGCACTCACCCGGCCCATCACCGTGGTGTACACATCGTCGCGCGAGATCGAGTAGGCGCTGAAGCCACCCAGCGTGGTGACCACGTCGCCCACCTCGTAGGCGTCGCAGCGGGTGGCCACAACCTCCCCCACCGTCGCAGCACGCACCACTTCACCGACCTGCACCGGCGGCAGGTACCCCGGTTGATCGTCCAGCCAGGTGCGCGCGGCTGCGTCGATACCCACCAGGGTTGTCTTCACCAGCGCCTCGCCTCCGACGAGTTCCGGCAACTCGGTTTCGATCAATTCGATGTCGCCATCAGCCACCAGACCCTTCGGACGGCTGCGGAGCACCCCCTGACGATTCTTCTGTGACATCGGCCCCCCAGGCATCGTGGCGAGTGTAGCGACCGTGTTTCCTTTGGAGCGTTGCAACCAAACCGGTTGCCTCAAGCTGACGTCTCCGGCAACGGTCCGGGATCCGGCTACCATCTGCGAGATGAGACAGGATGAATTGGCTGCCGTCCTATGATCCAAGTGATCGGCGACCTGCTGCCGTCCGCGCTTGGAGTGGCGCTCAGCCCGGTTCCGATTATTGCGGTCATCCTGATGTTGGGCACTCCCAAGGCCCGAGCCACCGGGTCGGCTTTTGCAGTTGGTTGGATTGCCGGGCTCGTCATCGCCTCCACCATCGTTCTGGTCGCCACCTCCGGCGCCTCCGATTCGACCAGCGCAACCGCCACCGGCGTGAACTGGTTCCAGGTTGCGATTGGCGCACTCTTTCTGCTGTTGGCCTTGAAACAGTGGCGCGACCGTCCCGCACCAGGTGAGGAGGCAGAGATGCCGGCGTGGATGGCCAGTATCGACACTTTCTCCGTCGGTAAGTCGCTTGGACTCGGCGCGTTGCTGTCAGGGGTGAACCCGAAGAACCTGGCGCTCACCGCCGCTGCGGCGGCCAGCATTTCTCAGGCCGGGCTTGGAGGCACCGACAGCGCCATCGCCGTGGCGGTGTTTGTGATCATCGGTTCACTCACGGTGGCCGGACCGGTGGTGTTCTATCTGGTGGCGAGCAAACGGGCCGCCGGGCCGCTTGCGTCGATCAAGGACTTCATGTCCGTTCACAACCCGGCGATCATGATGATCCTGTTGCTCGTGCTGGGCGTCAAACTCCTCGGACAGGGTCTTGGGGCACTCGGCGGGTAGCCGGTGACGGCCTGAATCCGAGGATCAAACCGACCAGGTCGGGCTCAGCCGAGGCCGGCCCGCACCGCGTCGGCACAGCGCCGTCCGGAGAAGAGCGCCCCTTGAATGGATGCGGTGTCGCGGTGGTCGCCGCAGACGAACATGCCATCACCCAGCGAAACCGCCTGTTTTGGTGCGAACGGTGGCTGCTGCTTGGGCTGACCGTGGGCGATCGCATCGGTTCGCAAGTGGCTCCACGAGTCAACCGTCGGGCCCCAGATACCGCGCAACTGTTTCCTGACCGCTGGTTCCAGGTTGGCGTCGTCCACCCCCGGACAAGCGGCGGCGATCAGTGCGGAGTCCGCAGGGCCGTACTCCGGTGCAACGTTGGTCATGACGGCGACGTTGAGCGCCGGGCCCTGGCCGGTCCCATCCACGACGATGTAGCGGTCGGTGATCGGTGGTGTCGGAGCGCCGAACCACACGCACGATGCCGACTTCGATCCGACGGTCGCCAGTCCGAGAAGTTTGGCGGCGCCAGGACCCTCGGCGGCGATGACCACCCGGTCGGCTGTGAGGGTCCGACCGTCGGCGAGCGCCACCTCGCCTGGGCGCACGGCCCCCACCCGGGCGTTCAGCCGTACGGTCCCGTTGGGTAACCGGCCCGCGAGTTGGTCGGGGATCGCCTGCATTCCGCCTGCGGGAACGGCTGCGGCGCCGGCGAACAGGCTCTTCAACACGACGTCGAACATCCGCCTGCTGGTCGCCAACGCCGGATCGAGTTGGATGCCACCAACGAAGGGCCGGAAGAAGCCGTCGATCATGGCCTGGCTGAAGCCATCGTTCTTCAGGGCTTCCAGCGTCGACAGGTCCTCCTGACGCAGGAGCGCCGGGGCCCAGGTGCGTCCAAGCCGGATCCGTTGCCGCAGCAGTCGAACCTTGTCGGTGATCGAACCAACCGGTGCGAGGCCGGTCTTCAGGAGGGTGCGAGGTCGCCGCGTCGGGTCGCCCACAAGGTGCATCTTCGTGCCGTTCCACACCAGCGCCCCCGGCTCGAAGCGCCTCAGGTCGAGCGCGTTCACATCAAACTGCTTCCCCAGTTCGGGGTAGGCGGTTAAGAGCACCTGGAACCCGCGATCGAGCCGGTAGCCCTTGACCAGGTCGCTGCGCACCCGTCCGCCCACGCCGTCGGTCGCCTCGAGCACGACGACGTCCCTGCCGGCGTCGTTGAGGCGACGGGCCGCCGCCAGGCCGGCGAGCCCGGCGCCGATGACAGCAACCTCGGTGTGTTCAGGAAGGGGACGATCGACCTGCTGAGCGGGCTCCGCCATGGCGGTCCTTTCCGTGCCGGATGATCCAGCACCCGCAGCAGACTGCCACGGTGGGCTGCAACGACCAAGGTTGGTCGGCGGCGCGCCGGGTGGATCTGTTGATCAGTCGGGGGCCGAGGTTGTGGTCACCGGTTCGGCGAGCTTCATACCGTCCTTGGTCAGCAACGCGGCGATGATGACCAGTTCCTTCGACGACCGATTCTCACCGAAGTGCACCATGTTGTCCTGTTCGATCACGGCGTCGCCCACCTCAAGGGTGATGGTGGTCGGGCCCGTTTCGGGCTCGTCGGTGGTGCTTCCGGCCCGTCGCACCAGTGCCGTGCCGGATTCGATCGTGTAGGTGAGCGTGCCGGACTCGATTCGGGCCATCTGCACGCCCGGGTGCACGTGTGGAACCAGCTTGGCGCCTGGTGCGATCGTGTAGCGCACCAGGGAGAGCTTGCGTCCCTCCGCTCCCGGCGGGTCGACGAGGTCGGCGTACACCTCGGACCGAACCGCGGCGGTCGTGGTGGTTGGGCCGGTTGCGGAGGTCGGTGCGGCCGCACCCGGGTTGTCTGAACTGCATCCGGAGGCCCCCAGCACCCCGATGACGATGGCGGCGAGGAGGGCATGGAAACTTTTCATGACATCAACCTAATAGGTGGCCATTACCCAGGTGGGCAGCGGCCGGGCTGAGCGCACACGTGGGTACCCTGTCCCACATGTCCACCGAACCGCCCGCCTGGCTCCAGCAGGCGCGAGCCCACTGGCAACATCGCGGCAACCAACGGCCGCCGTTTGCCGACGAGCCCGGGCCCAACCAGGAATCGGTCTGGGACTATCCGCGTCCGCCGGCGGTGGTACCCGATGGCCGGTCCATCGAGGTCACCCACGGCGAACGGTTGATTGCCCGCTCGACAACCTCGGTTCGCGTGCTCGAAACGTCTCATCCTCCGGCCTTCTATGTGCCGCCCGACGCGGTGGTGCCGGGTCGCCTCGTGCTGACGAACGGGTCGTCGCATTGTGAGTGGAAGGGGGCCGCCGAGTACCTGGCGGTTGAGGGCACCGTCGAGCCGGTCGCCTGGCGCTACCCCACCCCGTATCCGGAGTTCAGCGACCACGCCGGTTGGGTGTCGTTCTACCCGGGACGAGTGGATTGCACCGTGAACGACGAGCCGGTACGCCCTCAGGCCGGAGGCTTTTACGGCGGCTGGATCACCGATGATGTGGTCGGCCCGTTCAAGGGCGAGCCAGGCACCTCGGGCTGGTAAGCACTTCTACCGACGCAACGCAACAGCAACTCACACGAAGGACCACATATGACATTCAGTACCGATGCGCTGGAGGTCAACCGGCGCGACACGTCCTTGACCCGCATGCAGGTCGACCAGCTTTGTGATGAGGACGAACTTGGCGACGGAACGGTGCGGATGCGGGTGGACCGCCTGGCCATCACCGCCAACACGGTGACCTACGCCGAGATGGGCGACGTGTTCGGCTATTGGGACTTCTACCCCACCGGCGACGACGCCTGGGGCCGGGTTCCAGCGATGGGCTGGGCCGACGTGGTGGCCTCGGCACATCCGGACGTCGAGGTCGGTGGGCGCTACTACGGCTGGTTCCCCATGGTGGGATCCGTCGACCTGGCCGTCCATCCCACCGGGCAAGGTCTTCGCGACGACGGCGCACACCGCGCCGCCCATGCGTCGGTGTATCGCACGTTTGTGGACAGCCGCACCGATCCGTCGGGACCCACGGCCTTCGACGACGCCGCACGCCGAGGCGACCTTGAGGACCGACACGCCCTCCTCCGAGGCCTCTTCATGACCGGGTTCCTCATCGATGCATTCTTCGACTCCAACAACTGGTTCGGGGCTCGGCGGGCCATTGTCATGTCGGCATCTTCGAAGACCGCCATTGCATTTGCGGACTGTGCCGCCCAGCGGGGCCTTGATGCCTTGATCGGCGTGACCTCGCCGGGCAACGTCGACTTCGTGCGTGGGCTGGGTCGATACAGCGACGTCGTCAGCTATGACGACATCGGATCGATTGCCACCGGTTCGGCGGTGTCGGTGGACATGGCGGGCGACGGTCCCGCCATCGGCGCACTGCATGCCAGGCTGGGCGATTTGTTGGCCCATTCCATGATCGTCGGGCGTACCCACCACGACACCCCACCGGCTCGACCCGAGCATGGCCCCACCCCCGAGGTGTTCTTTGCTCCAACGGCGATGAGCCAACTCGCCGAGGGTGGCACCGACGCCTTGGAGCTTCAAGAACGTTCGATCGTTGCGCTCGGCGCGTTTGTTGAAGGCTCAGGCGACTGGCTCCACGTCCAGCGCACCACTGGAGCGCATGCCGCAGCGGCAACCTGGGCCGAGGTCCATGCCGGCGCCGTATCGCCCGACACCGGACGGATCGTTTCGTTGCATCGGTGAGGGCGAGCATGCCGGCGGCACCGCGGATGTGAACCTGGCAGCGAGCAACGCGCCGTTGGGACCGGCACCAGGATCGTCGATGGTCAGGGTGACGATGCCGTCGGCATCACGATCCCAGTTGATGATGCCGCCCATGGTCAGTCGCCCTCGGGCCGCATGTCTTCGTCCTCGGCGAGGACGGTCATCCCGTTCATGTCCCTCGTAAGGCATTTCCAGGAATACGAGGGGCACGCGACGGCCCGATCGCCCACCCGATCGGGCCGTGGTGAAGGCGATCAACGCGTCGACCACGAGGTGCCCGGGATCGTCCAGCCGGTGGACGTCGACTGTTAGCCCGGGCGTGTCGCCATCGAGCACGGCCTCGATGAGAGGCGCTGGGGTGAGCACCCAGGTCGCTTAATCCATCCAGATCAGCATCGTGCGCAGGTCGGGAGCGCTGAAGATCCTCGGTGCTGCCGAACGGAAGCTGCCAAGCGGCAAGTCTGGTCCAACCCGAACAGTTCGTCGTCGGTCTCAGCCAAGACGCTGCGGGTCAGATCAGACAACTGGTTCAGCGTCATCGTTGACGCTGCTTCGTCTTGTCGGATTGTCGCCTGCCTCTTCAGTACAGGAAACACTACCCACCTAGAGGCCCGGTCAGCTCCAGAGGGCGGCCCACGTCTCTTGACCGACAATTCCATCGACGGTTAGGGGCCACCAGTCCTGGAACTCCTTGACAGCGCTTTCGGTTTGCGGACCGAATTTGCCGTCGACCACGCCGGGATCAAAGGGTGGGTAGGCGAAGTCTTTCAAGATTTCCTGAAGGAGCCGTACTGCGTTTCCTGTGGACTTTTTCTTGATCACCGGCGGAGTCAGCCTCGACCAGGTTGCTGGTCCAACGATTCCGTCAACCTTTAATGGATAGGAGAGCGCCCAGTACTGGCCAGAGGATCGGTACGTTTGATAGTCGATGACGGCGTTACGTGTCAATGATCCGAAGATCCCGTCAACTGTCAACCATGCGCCGCGGTTATTGAGAGCCTTTTGCGCATTCTTGACGGCAGGGCCTTTGGAGCCAATTTTGATGATTGGGTCAGCCATTGGATTCGCCTTTCCAGCATTCTTGGTGTTCCGTGTTCACATTGGGTGAACTCCATCGTCCAGTATGGACCCCACGAGACTGATGTCAACCTTGTAGACTTCAGCACAGCGACTTCGTTGTGCTGCCAATCAGGCGAACGCTGTGCTGGGAAGGTCGGTGGTGTCGCCGTCGATGGCATCGCAGATCATCGCTTGCGACGTCCACCGGATCCAGCCCTTTCGACATCTTGGGCGTCCGACCTTCGATGGGACGGTCCGCCAATCCGGTCTCGGTGTGCGGCGGCCATGCCGGGAAGGTTCTGTTCCGCGATCACGCCTGGGATGTTTACGATGACCCCTCCCTGGGTGAGCGCGCCGAGGGCAGCTTTGGCGAGGAGGATCGGGAGGAAGGTGTTGGTCATGAGAGCACCTCCATCGTGTCGACGGAGCGGTCCTCAATCGGGCCGAAGGCGCTCCGGTCCGCGACACGGTCGGCGACGCAACGCAGATGCGAGTGCTCGGGTTGTGCGTCAGCATCGACCACGCCAACTTCATGGCCGGCCGAGAGCGCCGCGATCTTTCTGCAACAGCTCGGTCGCGGGTTGCGCCGGACCGTCGGCAAGGACGTGCTCGACTGTGTCGGTCAGCAGCGCAAGGAGTTCCGCTTCGATCTTCGCTACCGGCAGATGCTCGGCCGGAGCCGGCGGCACCTCGTTGCCGACATCGATCAAGGCTTTCCCTAGTTCCCGCCGGGTGCCAACTCGAGCTGGACGCTGTCGCCAGGGACATCGTGCTCCGCAACGCTCGCGAGGCCCTGCCGACGACGGGAGACAGCGGACTCGGGAGCTTCGGGAGCTGGAGACGTGCCGATCGCCGACCAGCGCCCCGGGACTCTTACAGGTTCGGGGCGCTTCACGTGCGCGCTGGAATCGTTTGAGTGGCCACGACGCCCTCGCCAGGCCCCGACTGCAGCCGTCGTTGAGCGCTGTTGTGGGCGACCACGATGGCATCACCCGCCCGGCCTGCAGCCCACGGAACCGCCACCGATCCGCCGGTGGCGAGGAGTGATGCGTACACCGCTGTGGTCCAGCCGACGGGGCCAAGCGGGCGGCAACCGAAGAACTGGCTGATGCCTGGCGTCTGGATGGCGGTCACGAGGGCACCCACGCTGATGACCGTAGCTCCCAGCACCAATGGGCTCGTCCCGCCGGCGACGACCGTCTGTCCAAGTTGGGTGCCGACGAGGGCGGCGAGGCCGACCGTTCGGGCGCGGGTCGGCGTCCCGGTGAGGCTGGCGACGGCCCATGCGCCGGTGGCACCGGCAGCGGTGGCGCCGGCACGAACTGCGATGTCGCGGGTGAGCGCGCCACCGAGGGAGGCATCCGGCCCAGCGTGCAGGAGCGTCTCGGGCGAGCGGTCGCGGGGCTCTCGGAGGGCGATGGCGAGCGCCGGGGCCATGTCGGTGAGCAGGTTGACCAGCAGCAACTGTCGTGCGTTAAGCGGTGCGACACCGCCGACGGCGGTACCGGCGAGGGTGAAGCCGATCTCTCCGAGGTTGCCGCCGACGAGGATCGCGACCGCACCACGGACCGATTCCCACATGGCTCGGCCCTCGACGACGGCGTCGACGATCGTCTCGATGCGGTCGTCGACGACGATCACATCGGCGTTGGCCCGGGCAGCGTCGGTCCCCCGCCCGCCGAGGGCGATGCCGGCGTCGGCGAGCCGGATTGCAGCGGCGTCGTTTGCCCCGTCGCCGGTCATCGCAACCGATCGTCCCGCCCGCTGGGATGCGGCGACGATGCGAACCTTTTGCAGCGGGGTGGCTCTGGCGAAGACGGTGACGTCGTCGATGAGCGCGTCGAGTTCGCCGTCGTCGAGGGAATCGAGCTCGACCCCGGTGACGACGCGGCCGCCGTTGAGGATGCCCAGTTCGACGGCGATCGCTTGGGCGGTGGTCGGGTGGTCGCCGGTGATCATCCCAACACGGATACCGGCCTCGGTGAGGGTTCCGGCGGCGACCGCTGCGCTGGGGCGAACAACGTCCAACAGGCCCACAAAACCCTGCAGCGTGAGCGACGGCAGATCGGCGGGATCGGTGAGCCGGGTGCGAGACGGTGTGTCGGCGGTCGCAACTGCAAGCACCCGAAGCCCGCGGCGCCCCATCGACTCGATTCGATCCTCCAGCACCCGGTGTGCCTCGGCGTCCATCGGGGACTCTCTGCCGTCACGGCGCCACGCACCGCACATGGGCAGCACCACCTCCGGGGCCCCCTTCACCGCAACCATGTGGCGGCGACCCTGGCGCCCGACGGTGGCGTGGAGGCCGCGAGCCGACTCGAACGGCAGGTCCTCAATACGTTCCCAGCCCGTATCCGCATCGTCGAGCCCAGCCGTTCGGGCCGCTGCGACAACGGCACGATCGGTGGCGTGGGGCAGCTGAGCATCCCCGTTGGTCGGTGGGGTGGCCCGGCGGGCAGCGGCGAGCACGGCCAGAAGCGAGTCACCGGCCGCTCCGACGGGTTCCTCGTCGAACCCGTCGGACAAGTGGGCGACCGAGATCGTCCCTTCGGTCAAGGTGCCGGTCTTGTCGAACCAGATCTGGTCCACTCGGCCCAACGCCTCGATGGCGCGGGGGTTGCGCACGAGTGCGTTGCGATCGGCGAGACGCCGTGCGGATGCCACCTGCGCCAGGGTGGCCAGGGCCGGGAGGCCTTCGGGCACTGCGGCGACCATCAAGCTGACGCCGGTACCGATCGACTGACGAATTGGGCGCCTGTACAGGAACCCGAGTCCGGTCACCGTGGCACCCGCAGCGAGGGTCGCCGGTACGGTGAGTCGGGTCAAGCGTCCGAGCCGCTGCTCGACGCCTGACGGTGGGGCCTCGCCCGCAGCGGCAGCACTCCGACCGGCCTCGGTGTGCGATCCCACCCCGACGACCACCGCGGTGGCATCGCCCACCGCAACGACGGTGCCGTCGTAGAGCATGGAGGTGCGCTCTGCCACCGCCGCACCGGGTGTCGGGTCGCAGGACTTCTGCACCGGCAGCGATTCCCCGGTCAGCGCCGACTCGTCCATCTCGAGCGCTGTGGCGTCGAGCAGCCGACAGTCGCCGGGCACGGCGTCGCCGGCCTCCAGCAGGATGACGTCGCCGACGACGACGCTGTCGGCCGGCACGTCCACCACCTCCCCGCGCACCAGCACGCGGGCGCCCGACTGTCCGTTACGTTCCAAGCGCAGCAGCGCGTGTTCGGTCTGCACCCGTTGGGCCGCGCCGACTGCTGTGTTGACGCCAACCACGCCGAGGACAAGCCCGGCGTCCACCATGGAACCGACGGCGGCCGACAGCGCCGCACCCACGCCCAGCAACGGGGTCAACGGGTTTGCCAGCTCGTCGAGTGCCGCCTTGGCCATCCCGACTGGGGCGCGCTCCACACGAGCGGTCTCGGCGCGCTGGCGCGCTGCGCGATCCTCATCCTCGAGGCCGTCGATGCTCGACTCGACCAGCCGAAGTACCCCGGCGCCGTCGAGCTCGTGCCACGGCTGTGTCGACGGCACCGGTGGCGGTGCAACGGCCCCGATGCCCGCACCGGCAACCGCTCCGTTGGCCATGCTCAGCAGCGCGCTGGAGTTCACGGCGAGCATGGTCCGCTGCGCGGCGGTGCGCCCCGACCCGAGGAGTGCCCACGAACCACCCGTGCTGGCGCCGGCCAGCGCGATCAGCGCGCTGCGCCGGCTGACGCTACGCGCACGTCGAACTGCAGCGAGCAGCATCCAGCCTTGGCCGAGGCCCTCCTTGATGAGCAGGTGTGCGCCGAAAGGTGCCTTGCTCCCCGGAGTCTCAACGCCGATGCCGACGTCGGCGGCTCGGAGCCCTGCGTGCGCCCGTCCGCTGACGAACATCACCACGTGGCCGTCCGTCTGAGCGGCTCGGATCTCCCCCGCCACCTTGGTCGCAGGGGTCCGGACCAGATCACCGAGTCGGGCGGCGAGCGCGTCATTTCCACCGGCGAGCGACACGTCCAAGCCCGAGGCCCGCGCTTCGGTCACCAGCTCGCACGCCAAGGCGACGGGCTCCTCTGCGACCGCCACCAAGGCAACCAGATGGTCACTCCGCCACAGCCCCAACGCCCGGCGACCCCCGCGAGCGAGACGACGGGCGCGGGTCACCGAACCCCTCGGGGCACGCGGGTCGGACTCCCAGGGTGCCAGCACCCACGAACCCCGTCGGCGCCTCGCGTCCGGTTGCGTCGGATCCAACAGCGAGCGCACGCGGGCAGCGCAGCTGGTGGCATCCATGTCCTCATCGACCTGGTCGATCCGATCGATCGACCAGCGCTCAGTGCCGAGCAGCCGGGCGTCGAGGACCATGGCATCGACCCGGTCCAAGCGTCGCAGCACGGCGGGGTCCATCACCACGACGTCGCTCTTGGACAGGGCCACGCCGAGCTGGGCGGCGAACGCCTCGCGGCCGAGGGTGGCGGCCTTGGGCACCCCGGTCAGGATGAGGTCAGCAGCGCGCCGGGGATTCCGCGTGAGGCCGAGGGTGAGCCCGACAGCGCCGAGGGAGGCAACGGATGCGGCGTCTGCGTACTGTTCGATCGGGCCCTTGGGCAGCGGCGTCTCACGGGGTGGCAACACCGTTGCGCGGTGCCGAACGCTGTGTGGGCCCTGCACGAGCTCACGCTCGCGGCGCTCCCAGGTGGCCTGTCGGGATCGCTGCTCCGAGATGAGCGACGCGCGGTAGGCCATGTCCACGCCAAGGCCGATCGGCCCCTGCCCCAGGGCCTGAGCGAGGGCGGCGGTCGCGGCCACCGTCATGTCGGCCGCCGGGCGCCCCAGCCGGTCCTCGATGATCCGACGAATCCGCGGCTGGCTGTCGATCAGCGACACCACGCCGGGGATCTCCGCCGGGATGGGCATGAACCTGAGGGCCTGGCTGATCGAGGCGACGCCGAGCCCGGCGGCGTCGGCCACCAGGGCGACCATGTTTCGCTTGATCGGCTCTTGGTCGGACGGGTGGTCTGGCCTGTCGTGGGGGAACCGCTCCTCCGCCGCGCCGTGGGCGTCCTCGACGTCCTCCACCACCGAGATGAGATCGTCCACCTCGATCGACTCGGGATCGAACAGCACCACAGCCCGGCCGACGACCGCATCGATCTCAGCCCAGTTCACCCCCTCCAACCGTTCCAGGTCCGCCTTGAGCCTGTCCGCCATGTCTGAACGGTCGGGACTATCGATGCCCCGAACCTCGATGTGAGCATGGTCCGCCGTCACCGAAGTCCGACGGTGCACCCGGCCCTCGGCATTGCCCAGCCATTCCTGTAACCGCCTGGCGGGGGCGAACGGATCGAGCCCACCGGGAAGTCGGATCACGACAGTTCGCGTCCCGTCATGGTCCAACGTGTTAATCGCACAGATCCGAGCCGCCTCCCGCCCTCAAGAGTTGAGGACGGATCCATGTTGGAGCAGGGCGCCGGGTTCCGCCTCAACCAGATCGGGTGAACCGACCAGGGAACGCCCTCATCAGGAGTACGGGCATCCCTGCCGCGCCCGGCGCCTGGCGGCGGCGCTTCACCGCAGTACGTTGTCGCTCCGGCGCAGCATCGAGCTGATTGACATGAGCCGTTCAAGACTCACGGGACAGGAGGGGGATCACATGGCCACAGCAGACGGAACGTTCCTCTGCATCGGCACGTACGGGAGCGAAACGGCCGCCCGAGCCGACTACGCCGTGGGCAAGGACCTCCACACGGACGGCATCGTCGGCACCTCTGACGCCGCCGTCGTCACCAAGGACGAGATGGCCACTCGCCACGGCGGATGGGGCGGCGCCGCAGCGGGAGCCGTCATCGGCATCCTCTTCCCGCCGGCAATCATCGGCGGTCAAGGAAGCCACCTCCGAAATCAGCTGAGGTTCTGTCGCTAGGTGTCTGTGGGCGTGTCTGTCGAACTCGAGTGGTGCTGGCGACCGAGTTGGACCGCTCCGACGAACGCCTTGACGCCGAGACCGAGGACGAGCAGGTCGAGGATCATCTGGACCGAGACGAGCAGTCGCGCCGACTGGCTCGTCGCCGTGATGTCACCGAAGCCCGTGGAGCTGAACGCGGTAATCGTGAAGTAGAGGGCATCGATCCGGGTCAGCCCGGCGCTGAAGTTGGCTGGGTTGGACTGCGCCATCAGGAAGTAGCTCGTCGCGAACAGCAACAGGAACAGCGGCACGGTGACGCCGAGCGCCTCGACTGCACGGATCGGCGGATGGGAGGAGCGGATGGTCGCCTTCATCTGCCACACGGCCACGCCGAGCAGCACGACGAGCGCGAGTGCAAGCGAGGCCCCGATTGGGATGGCGTCGGAGCGGTCGAGCGGCACGACGAAGTACAGCGCGAGCAACACGACGGTGGATGAGCACGCACGCAGAAGACCCAGGATGATGAGCCTGCGTCGCGTCCGGCGAGACAGTGTTGATGGCGTCGGGTCGCTCACGGTGAGGTCGCTTTCTGGCTAGAGGTAGTCGTGGTGGCGGAGCCAGCGCAGCGATAGCCAGCCCCAGAGCGGTGGTAGGTAGAACGTGACCAGTCGGAATACCAGCGCAGTTGCGGCGCTGGTGGTCGAGCCGATGCCGGCGGCGACCAGGCCGGCGGTTAACGCAGCCTCCATCACGCCGACCCCGCCCGGCACGGGCATCATTCCGCCGAACAGCGCGGAGGCCACGTAGACGGTGAGCAGCGTGGCCAGGTTCAGGCTGCCCCCGAACGCCCGCAGGCACAGGCCCAGGGCGACGGCGAAGAGGAGCTGGGTGGCAAGGTTGCCGCCAAAGAGCTGGAGGAGCTTCTTCGGGGACCGGAGCGAGCGGACGGTGTCGGCTACCTGTCCGAGTATCGGGCGCACGCGCTCGACGACCCGGGCGCGGATCTTCGGCAGCGCCATCGCTGCGATCGCCGCCACGACGACCACGGCCGCCAGAACCCCAAGTGCGATCCCCAGGTTCGAGCCGCCGCCCGAGCCGTCGCTCCCGGAACGCTTGAACTGCAGCTCGACGTCCCCCACGCCCACCGCGAGGGTCAACACGAGCACCGAAACCTGCACCAGAAACCCGCTGAAACCGTCGATCGCAGAGATCGACACCGCAGTGGTTGCCTGCAGCCCCTGACGCTGGAAGAACCGGATGTCAAGTGCAATCCGTCCGGCGGTGGAGGGGACGGCGAGCGCCACGAACCCGATCCCCGACTGGAGCAGGGCGAGCGGTCCAAGCGGAACGGCCTGCGGGCAGGCGCCCCGCGTGGCCACGGCCTGGGCGAGGAAGGGCAGTTGCGCGGCGATCAACGCAGCGACGAGCCAACCGATCGAAGCGCCGCTGATCTCGTCGACCAGTTGCGACACGTCCACGTTGCCAAACGCGGAGATCAGTGCGTACGCCACGAACACGATCAGGGCCATCGTCATCAGCGACTGCGGCCTCACGCGGCGAAGCTCGGCGACCTTGGGGACGTCCACTTCCACCGCCGCAGCAATCGCAGAGCGCAGCGCAGCGAGATCGAATGCCTCGGACTTGACCCGATGACGCAGCGCCGTCCCGAGCGCCGCCTGCTGAAGGTACGGCAACATGGCCGCAACGCCGTCGGGGCCAAGCTCGTCGCCGGCGACGCTGACCGCACGGTCGTTTCCGACGAGCAGCGCGGTCGACACCAGCGCCTGCGCCAGGTCCTTCTGTTGCTGGTCGTCGCTGTCGGCGAGGGCCACGCGGCTCATCTCCCGCAGCGAGACCCGACCGGCGACGACCCCGAAGACCTCGGGCGAGAGCTCCCCATGGGTCAGGCCGAGCCGGTGCATGCCACGGACGACACCCCAGATGCCGGCGAGGGCGGCGGCATCTGGCAGCTCGTCGGTGGACCGATCGACGAGTGCGCTGCTGACGTCGCGCACGACGATGACCGAGTCCTGACGAGCGTCGCTCCCGGCGACGACCACTTCGGGCACGAGCAGACCTCGGGCCGAGGCGAACAACGTCACGAACGCCTCGTGCTCGACCTGCTGCAGGCGGCCCGCCGGGGTTCCAGTGCTCCCCCGGTACCACAGGCCTCGCCAGGCCCGGGCCAACAGCTGGGCGTCGCGTGCGTCGCGCCCGTACACCTTCACCCGCAGGGCATCGCCGTGCTCGTCGAGGGCGTCCAACGCGACGACTCCCCCCGACTGTCGAGGCGCAAGTTCGATGTTGCTCGCCGTCACCCCCAGGTCGGCGAGCGCGCTGGTGACCTCGACCGTGGTCGGTCGGCCCGTTGTCGTGCCGAGCGCGACGTGGACCAACGCCGCAGCGGCGGTGCCGAGAAGCAGGCTGATCAAGGTGCCGATGGGCGTCGTCGCCTCGAGCATCACGACCGACACGCCGGCAGTGGCGACCGTCCACTGGCCGAAACGCCGGAACGGGCGGGCCACATGGGGTGCCACTGCGGCGGCGAACGCCGAGCCGATGGCCAGCATCACCAGCGGAACAGTGCCGTTCGTGCCGCCCGCCACGATCTGGGCGAGACTCGGCCAGGATCCGTTGATGCGTTGGCCGACCACAGCGCCCAACCCGAGCGCTGCGACGCAGCTCAGTCCGGCGTCGAGCGCCACATCGGACCTTCGACGGAGCAGCGTTGTCACCAGCACCGTCAGGATCCACAGCACCAAGGTGATGATGCCGAGCCACCAGAGGATGTCGAGCCACGACGGGACAGCCTCGATCAGCCCGATGACCGCCTTTTCGAATCCCGACTGGGGAACGGCCACCAACGACAGGAGCAGGATCGACACGACCGTGCCCGCCAACGTGACGACATCGGTAGCGTTGCGCTCCCTCGGGGCGAGGCGACCCGAGCTGAAGAACGGCACGCCGCTGCGAGCGCCTCTCACTGCACGCCTGCGGGTCTGATGCCCCGAGCAACCCAGTCGATGTCGAGCAGCGTGAACTCACCCGTCGTCACCTTCCACGCGTTCATCCAAGCCCTCCGGTTCTTCCGCCCATCTTGGCCCAACCGCACGGCGTCGGGAATCATCCGCAGTAGAAAGGGTCGACATGACCGCACGGCGAGGAACCGCCAACTCAGATGGCACCATCGGGTACCTCGCCGCAGTTTCGATCGGCGTCGGCGGGATGGTCGGCGGCGGGATCTTCGCCGTGCTGGGGCTTGCCGTCGGCGTCGGAGGCGGTGGCACCTTCCTGGCGTTCCTGGTCGCCGGCTTGGTCGCACTGGTGACGACGTACTCCTATGCCCGGCTGTCGATTGCGATGCCATCCGATGGGGGAACGGTGACCTTCCTCGACGCTGCGTTCGGCTCGGGCAGCATCCCCGGAACGCTCAACGTGTTGTTGTGGCTGTCGTATGTGATCACGACGGCCCTGTACGCCTATGCGTTCGGCTCCTACGGCTCCACCCTGCTGCCCGACTCGGCCGAGACCCTGAGCCTGCACGTACTCATCTCCGCGGTGATCCTGGTCATCACGGCGCTCAACGTCTTCAGCGCCAAGCTGATCGCAGCGGCCGAGGATTACATCGTCGCTGCCAAGATCGCAATCCTCGTCCTCTTCGTCGCCTTTGCACTCACCCAGGCCGACCTCGGCGCGTCCGCTCCGGCGGAGTGGGAGAGCGCCGGCTCGCTGATCGCCGGCGGAATGCTGATCTTTGTCGCCTACGAAGGCTTCGAACTCATCGCCAACGCCGCCGGAGACATCAGAAACCCAAAACGCGAGATCCCCAGGGCCCTCTACACATCGGTCCTGTTCACGATCGTGCTGTACATGTTGGTTGCGATCGTCACCGTCGGGCTGCTCAGCCCAAGCGAGATCGTGAGCGCCGCCGACTTCGCGCTGGCGGAAGCGGCGCAACAAGTCTGGGGCGGCATCGGGTTCAACCTGATCGTCGTTGCCGCACTGCTATCGACCGCATCTGCGATCAACGCCACCCTGTATGGAACCTCCCGACTCAGCGTCGACATCGCCCTCGACGGCGAGCTTCCCACCCGGCTCGAACGCAAGATCGCAGGTAAGCCGCTTGTGGGCCTGTTCCTGACCGCTGCCGCCTCGCTCGCGATCGCCAACTTCGTTCCCCTCGCAGCGATCTCCTCGCTGGCCTCGGCCGGGTTCCTGATCATCTTCGCCGCTGTGAACGTGGCCAACGTCCGTCTTGCCGACCGAACCGAAAGCCACAGGTACATCTCGGTGTGCGGCGCCATCATGTGCCTGGGCGCGCTCGTCGCCCTGATCGCGCACATCGCCGCCGACCGGCCCGCCGATCTGATCCTGCTGGGCGGCCTCATCGCCCTGACCTATCTTGGCGAAGCCACCTATCAGCATCGACGTCGACGCCGCCCGCTCGCTCACGAGTCCGGAGATGGTTCTCCCGGATAGCGGCCTCGATCTGAGGTCGGCGGCGCGGCTCGTCCTCAGTCCGACCGTGGAGAAGGCCGCTGCGTCCGGCGCCATTCGGGGCCGCGGCCGTCGCCGAGGTTGGCGACCTTGTCGCTCCTCCTGAGCACGGTGAGCACCAGCCGGATGGTGCTGTCGCTCACGCCAGGAACGGCGCTCGAGTGGGCTGGAACAGCTGGAATCAGGTGCGCTGCAATGACCTGACCGAGGACGTCGTGAAGGACGCGGCCAACGCGATGGCCGAGCGGGGCATGCGCGACGCCGGATATCCCACCCGCTTTCCGTCCGGCATCAAGGCCCTGGCGGACTACGTGCACGACCTTGGGCTGGACTTTGGGTTGTATCTCGCGCCCGGCAGCGAGACCTGCGCGATGTTCTGGGACGACTATCCCGGCGTCGAGCTGGGCAGCTACGGCCACGAACGCAGCGACGTCGCACAGCTCGACGAATGGGGCGTCGACTACCTGAAGTACGACTGGTGTCGGGAGGACGAGACCGATGGCCTGGACCGGCTCACCGCGTTCCAGATGATGCGCGACGAACTCGATGCGCTCGACCGCCCGATGCTCTACAGCATCTCCGAATATGGCGAGACCGAACCGTGGAAGTGGGCTCCAGGCATCGCCCACATGTGGTGTACCACCGGAGACATCGAACCGTCATGGTGATCCATCGCCATAGTCGTTGACCAACAGGTCGATCTGCATCCATACGCCCGGCCGGGCGCCTGGAACGACCCGGACATGCTCCAGCTGGGCAACGGGCCCCGCACCCACGACGAGAACCGAGCCCACTTCACCATGTGGGCGATGCTGGCCGATCCGCTGATGCTGGGCACCATCGTCACCAACGACGAGGTGATCGCCATCGACCAGGACCCCCTTGGCAGGCAAGCCCGGCGTGTGCGAAATGAGGACGACATGGAGATGTGGGCCCGACCGCTCGAAGACGGCGCAGTCGCGGGCGCTTTCCTGAATCGGGGCGAGTCCGAGGCCGACCCCACCGCTACCTCTCGGCCTCCGTAGCGTTCCGGCGGTAGGCGCGACCTTCGAGTTCCCCAAATCCAGCAGCTCCTCGTTGTATGTCAAGGCCTCAAGGCACTCGACAACTTCGATGCCGTGCCGAGCGCCGCAGAAGCCTTGACACGCGGTCTGCTATCACAAAACAGTAGGTGCATGCCAATTGGCAGGAGGGGTTGAGTCCAATGGGCGGAAACCGCAAGACACGTGTGGCTGCGGTGGGTTTGGCGGTGTCGCTCGCGGTGGTGCCCGCCGCGTGCGGTTCATCGGACGATGGCGTGACGGCCACCGCCACCACCGCCAAACCGGCGGCTACCACCTCGACGACAGCCGCGAGCACCAAGCCTCAGACGATCAAGGTCACCGGATCCGACTACAAGTTCACGGGCCTACCCGAAACGGCGCCCGCAGGCTCAAAGATTTCCCTCACCACTGACAAGAGCGGCGAGCCACACGAACTCGTTGCCGTTCACGTGCCAGAGAGCGAAACCCGCTCTGCCGAGGAGATCGGTGCGCTCTCGGACGCGGACATGGAGACCGTCCTTGCGGGAGAGCCGGCCCTGGTGACCATCGCGATGCCGGGCACCACCGACACCCCAGGTCCCGTCGTGGGCGACGGCACGCTCTCCGAGCCAGGCCGCTACATCATCTTGTGCACGTTCCCGAAGGGCACCACCCCCGAGGACGTGGCAAAGGCCCAGGGTCCCCTCCAAGGAGAGAATCCGCACTACCACCTTGGAATGGTGGACGACATCACCATCCAGTAGCCATTTGGCTGCGGCTACCCGCCGGCACTACGAACGGCCGGCATCCATCGGGGGCCGGCGGTGGCGTCGATGCGGGCGACGAGCGTGTCGAGGTCGATCATGACCGAGTGGAGCAGTCCGACCTCGACGTCATCGAGGTGCTTGGCGGCGCACAGCACCCAGTGGTTGTCGCCCCGGAGTTCTCGGAGGCAGTTGGCCGCCGGCCACGCCGACAGGACGAACTGGTCCTGGCCCGGTCGGTCTTCGCCCCGATGGGCGGCGAGCACGAGCCAGTCGTTGTCGTTCATGTAAGAACCCCCCTCTCCACCATGGTTCCCGAACCGCTTGTCGACCCGGTCATCCAACCGCGGGTTGCTCATCCAGTTCCCGTAGCAGACCCAGCCAGGCGATGGACACCCATCCGCTTCCGACTCCAGCGGCAATCAGCACCGCTGCACGGGCCGCTCCGTAACGCTTGGCGAGGAGGCGGCCGCCCACCATCCAGGTGACCGGAACCAGCACGGTCGCGCCGACGCCCTTCGCCGTCGCCTGCCAGCCTTCGTCACCCACGAGTCGGGCACCGAGCATGATCGGCGCGATCGCCGTGGCGTTGACCACCACTCCGACGGCTGCAGCCGGGGCGAGCACTGCAAGTTGCGCCATCCGGTGGTTGCGATCAACCGTCCCGGCATCTGTCGCCTCGATCCCGGCGATCCCCAGTTGGTAGGCAGCAGCGAGCCGCTCGCGAAGAAGTTGGGTCACCTCGTGGGCGGTGTCGACCGGGTTGGCGCCGGCCTGAGCCACCCAGCCGTCCATGGCGATCGGCTCACCGAACCGGACCACGACGTCCGACCCCAGTCGCCCTCGGTCCTCGTAGGCGATGGCGACCGGGACGATGGCCACCCCCGGGATACCAACGTTGGCTGCGGCGCTCAGCGCGATTCGCGCTGCGCCGGTGCGGAATGGCAACAGCGCCGATCCGGAGTTGAGCTTGCCCTCGGGGAAGATCGCGATGTGGTCTCCAGCCGCAAGTGCGTCGTGACAGTCGGCGAACGTGTGGCCGTTCCCGTCGCCGGTTTGCCTGTCACCTCGGCGGTCGACGGGAAGGACACGACCCAGCCTGAACAGCAGCCGCACTGGTGCGTGGCGCCACCAGGTTGAGGCCGCCAGGAAGCGCGGAAACTGGGGCAACACGTCGATCATCACGGCAATGTCGCCGAGCGCGTTCGAATGGTTGATCGCGATCACGGCCGGTCGATCCCGCAGCGTTTCCGGGTCCCCGGCCACGCGAACGTTGCGATAGAACCCGCCGATCGCCAGGCGCGCCCAGAGCGTCAAGGCACGCTGCCCGAGTGCGACGCGACGCGGCTCCGGTCGCTGCGTCTGCTTCAACGGCGGGTTGTGTGGTCGGGCAAGGTGGATCCCTGTGAGCGGAAACGGCGTGATCAACAGGATCGCGCACCGGTCGAGGTTTCACATCGTCACCCAGCCTGCTACCGCGGTTTCGTCGCTGCGGGGGCCCACCGTTCACGAGCGGGAAGAGTTGGGCTGGTCACCAACCCGCTGCCGCCGCTGCGTCGGCGTTACGCCACCACCTGCGACGTTCCCCACGGGCCGTTCGGTCGACGGAACCTCGATATCTGGCGGCGGTCCGACCTGCCATGGGCGGGCCGCGCGCCCGTGCTCATCCAGGTGCACGGCGGAACGTGGATGTCGGGAAGCAAGGAGCAACAGGGTGCTCCCCTGATGGGGCACCTGGCCGAGCGGGGGTGGGTGTGTGTGTTGCGTTGAGCTGCCGGCTCGCCCCCGGGACACCTGGCCGGCCCAGATCGTCGACGTGAAGCGGGCCATCGCCTGGGTGAAGGAGCACATTGGCAAGCACGGCGGCGATCCAGACTTCGTGGTCGTCACCGGTGGTTCGGCTGGCGGCCACCTCGCCGCGCTCGCAGCGCTCACCCCGGGCATCGCCGGGTTCCAACCTGGATTCGAGGACACCGACACCCGCGTCCAGGCTGCCAATGTACGGGTCAATCCGACATGGAGGTCCTGCTGTCCCGCGTGATATTCAAGTCGCAACTGTCCGAGCCCCATGAGCTGGGTCGCACCGGAGGCGCCGCCGCTTTTCATCGCTCATGGCACGAACGACACCCTGGTCCGGTCGAACACGCAGCACGCCTCCGATGTCTTCTCCTCGGTGCGCACCCTTCACACCCTACGGGCGATCGACCGCCTTCTTGCGGTGGTGCGCTCCCGCGCCGAGAGTGTGGCCACGCCCAGAGGGTCGTTCCTGGCGGTCTAGTACGCCGAGGGGCAGCGGGTCCCCCGGCGCGTGGGATCAGGCCAGAAGCGCGGCCAACGGTGCGTCGGCCAGTTCGGCAACCGACGTTCCGGCCCGACCCCTACGCGCGCCTGTTCGGCGAGCGCAAACAGCACGAGGCCCAGCACGTTGTCTGCCCGATGCCGAGCGTGGACCAGTTCGAGATGGGCAACCAACGGCGCCGGCGTTCACCACCACATCGAGTTTTCCGGCGTGCTCGATCGCCGCCTGGATCGCAGCGTCGCACGCATGGGGATAACCCCGACCACCGGTTGCCCCGGGCCACGAGCACCGAACGACCCGCCATGGGGTCCTCAAGCTTCTCTGAACTCCCGGGCATTGGTCCTCCCTTGGCGACGGACGTTATCGGGGTGTGAGTACCTTGCTGCATGGCCTTGATCGACTTCACCGTCACCCACCGGTTCGCTACACCCCCCCGAGCGG
>ERZ1026796.27-NODE-27-length-135744-cov-4.353252_pt1 | contig 135744 bp, 119 predicted proteins | sample MGYA00520874_ERZ1026796 | MGnify/ENA primary metagenome ERZ1026796 (study PRJEB33270, sample SAMEA104284474) | anaerobic digester metagenome | biome: Anaerobic digester microbiome; feature: mesophilic sludge digester; material: Anaerobic digester biomass | place...
ACGTTTACACCTATGACCCGGTGCCACCGCCTACTGCCGATTTCTCGGCGAATACAAAAACCGGGAGAATCATTAACGGTGATTTTGAAACGGGAGAACTGGCTCCTTGGATAGGATTTGAAGCTGCGGTAAGTGATACATATTCCTATAAAAAGGATATATACTCCGTGAGGCTCCTTTCTCCTGCCTCTGGAACTTCCTCGATTCAGCAGACTATGGATCTTACGGGTGTCGGGAGTATCTACTTCTGGAGACACTATTTTGGCGGAGCGGGGAAATATATGGAAGTTCTCATCGATACAACTGTTATTGCAAATTATACCGAGACTTCAACAATTCCCAATGATTATGAGAGCATTGACATTAGTTCATATGGATTTTTGGGCCTTCACACGGTGACATTCAGAGCCGTCAACACGAATCCTTCGGGATCATTCACGGTCTATCTTGACAATATCGTAGATTATAGCCCTAGTACATCAGGCAATGCTTCCCTCACTGTTCAGTTCAAGGATCTCTCATCGAAGATGGAGGATATTGCCCATACTTCCTGGGCTTGGGACTTTGAAAATGATGGGACGATTGACAGTAAAGAGCAAAATCCAATCTTTACTTACCCCACTACCGGAACATATACCGTAAAACTCACCTCAACCAACGCTGGTGGGAGTGATGTTGAGATCAAACCAGACTTCATCACCGTCAATCAACCTCCCGACACCACAGCACCGGCAAGTGTCACCAACATGACCAACACTACCTTCGCCCAGACCTCGATCACATGGACCTGGACCGATCCCGCCGACTCCGATTTTGCCAAGGTCATGGTTTATCTTGACGGGGTGTGGAAACAGAACGTCACCAAGGGTGTCCAGTCCTGGACCGCAACCGGCCTCTCCCCGGATAACGACTATACCATAGGCACCAGAACGGTCGACACCACTGGAAACATTAATGCCACTATGGTGACCGATATCGCAAGGACTGCAGCTGTCCCTGACACCACAGCACCGGCAAGTGTCACCAACCTCACCAACACCACCTTTGAACAGACCTCGATCACATGGACCTGGACCGATCCCGCTGACTCCGATTTCGAGAAGGTCATGGTATACCTTGACGGTGTCTGGAAACAGAACGTCACCAAGGGCGTCCAATCCTGGACAGCAACCGGCCTCTCTCCGGATAACGACTATACCATAGGCATCAGAACGGTCGACACCACTGGAAACATCAATGCCACTATGGTGACCGATATCGCAAGGACTGCAGCTGTCCCTGACACCACAGCACCGGCAAGTGTCACCAGCCTCACCAACACCACCTTTGCCCAGACCTCGATCACATGGACCTGGACCGATCCCGCCGACTCCGATTTCGAGAAGGTCATGGTTTATCTCGACGGTGTCTGGAAACAGAACGTCACCAAGGGCGTCCAGTCTTGGACTGCAACCGGGCTCTCCCCTGATACCGAGTACACCATCGGCACGAGGACGATTGACACTGTCGGCAACGTCAATGCCACTACGGTGACGGATGTCGCCAGGACTGCTCCAGAACTCCCTGTAGACAACACCCCGCCTGCAAGTGTCACCAGCCTCGCCAACACTACCTTTGCCCAGACCTCGATTACATGGACCTGGACCGATCCCGCCGACTCCGATTTCGAGAAGGTAATGGTGTACCTCGACGGCGTCTGGAAACAGAACGTCACCAAGGGCGTCCAGTCCTGGACCGCAACCGGGCTCGTTGCCGATACCGAATACACCATCGGCACCAGGACGATTGACACTGTCGGCAACGTCAATGCCACTACGGTGAGCAGTCCTGCCAGGACTGCTCCAGAACTCCCTGCAGACAACACCCCGCCTGCAAGTGTCACCAGCCTCGCCAACACTACTTTTGCCCAGACCTCGATTACATGGACCTGGACCGATCCCGCTGACTCCGACTTTGCGAATGTCATGGTCTACCTCAACGGCGTCTGGAAACAGAACGTCACCAAGGGCGTCCAGTCCTGGACCGCAACAGAGCTTGTTGCCGATACCGAGTACACCATCGGCACAAAAACGGTAGACACGACTGGAAACATCAACACAACTACTGTGTCTGATCCTGCACGGACCGCTCCATTACCCCCTGTAGACAATACCCCGCCGGCAAGTGTCACCAACCTCGCCAACACTACCTTCGCCCAGACCTCTATCACATGGACATGGACCGATCCCGCTGACTCCGACTTTGCGAATGTCATGGTCTACCTCGACGGCGTCTGGAAACAGAACGTCACCAAGGGCGTCCAGTCCTGGACCGCAACAGAGCTTGTTGCTGATACCGAGTACACCATCGGCACAAAAACGGTCGATGTTACTGGCAACGTCAATGCCACCACGGTATTCGATCCTGCAAAGACCGCTCCGGCAGGAGCCCCCAATGCCCAGTTCACCGCATCCCCACGAGATGGCCCAGCTCCCCTGGCCGTTCAGTTCACTGATCAGTCCAGCGGTACGATATCCAGCCGCTCATGGGACTTTACCAACGATGGCACCGTTGATTCGACCCTTGTAAACCCGGTGTTCACCTATACAAACCCGGGTAATTATACGGTGAATCTCACGGTAAGAGGTCCCGGTGGATCGGATACTGAGATCAAGACCGGTTACATTTCGGTTAAAGAACCAGCTTCAGGGGTCTCCGCCCAGTTCACTGCATCCCCTCGTGCGGGATCCGTACCGTTAACGGTCAGGTTCACCAATCAGTCCTCCGGGGAGATCACTTCGTATACATGGGATTTCAACGGGGATGGTATTGTGGACAGCAGGGTGAAGAATCCGGTAACGGTCTATACCTCTTCAGGCACATTCACGGTTAGTCTCACGGTCCGTGGACCTGACGGCATGGACACCGAAGTCAAAACCGGATATCTGTCCATCTCTGGATTCTTAACTCGGCCCAATGCGTTATTCTCAGTGGATAAACAATTTGGGTCGGCTCCACTGACCGTCCACTTCACTGACAAAACACTCAATAACCCTGACACGTTCCTCTGGAAGTTTGGTGACGGTGCTACTTCCGCCGAGCGGAATCCAAGCCATACCTACCTAACACCAGGCTTCTACAAGGTGAGTCTTACCGCATCAAATGAGGCCGGGAGCAGTAGCAGGGCAATGTATGTGTTTGTGAGCGGGTTCTGATATCCCGAACCACACGAAAAGAAGAGCCATGAGGTTATTTCAGCCTCATTTTTTTTATGATTCCATCCAACCCCTGCCTCTTTTAAAAGATCAATCACTTCATTTTTACTAAATGAAAGAGTAATTTTTTAACCTTTACCAGGAATTCTAGTTTACCATGTGATCGGACCCCGTAGTCAGTGCGATCCGATCCCAAGGAGGTAAAATGACCCATTTTAAAAAGAGCATGATGATAGTCATCTCTCTGGTGCTGTTGCTCGTAGCATGCATGCCCGGAACTGCAGCAACAACAGAGGTCCGTGTCGTGAAGTTTGCAAATGACGGTACAACAGTGCTTGGTGAGACCAATGTTTCCTACCAATGGATGATGGCCAACCTCCCGGTCCTTGGAGATGGCGTGACGCATTACTATCTCCAGGGACCGGTCTTTGTGGATAATCCCGACCCTGAAACAGAACAACTTCTCCGCTGGAATGCTCCCGAAGATGCAAACGTGCTTGAAAAGGATATGGGGGCAGTAAAAGGGACCAATCTGAAAGACCTCTGTGACCTTGTCGGTGGAATGAGTCCCGGGGAGATAGTGCGGGTAAAGGCATCGGATGGCATGTCCAAGTACTTCGCCTATGACAATGTATACAGCTATTCCACCAGGGAAGGGCCGATCGGGCTCACCTGGTACGTGGACGGATTGGCCTCCTATCCCGGGCACTACCCAGACACGGGCTATTCGGACGGTATGAGATTGGTCTGGTTTGCGGATATCTCGACCAATCCATGGGGCGTTCATGCTCTGGGCAACTGGGACTGGCATGAGGTGGCCGATCCTGAATACTGGTATTATTATGTTTCCGGCAGCGAGTATTACCCCACCACCACAGGCCTCTCGGTCAAGTACGTGAGCGAGATTGCGATTTTATCCGATGATCCGGCCTTACCCGTCCCAGATGCCGGGTTTATCGCGAACGTGAACCTGGTAGCGAATCCAGGGTTCGAGATCGGTACCCTCACCGGCTGGAGCCAATCAGGAGCCTCATTGGTTACGACACCGGTACACACCGGGACCTATGCAGCAAAACTCTCCTCCACAAAAGGGTCCACGTCATATCTCTCCCAGAATGTGGACCTTACCGATGTTGCAGCGCTCACCTACTGGTACAGAATAGATGCCGTGAACAGCGGCTTTCTTGAAGTATTCGTAGATGCCACGAAGGTGGCTAGCTACAGCGCGGTCACCGGCTGGACCCAGGAGAGCATCGATACCTCAGCCTACACCGGAATTCACACCTTGAAGTTCAATGCCCGCAGCGGGACGAACAATAAGAACAAGATTTCCGCTTACTTAGACGACATCACGGCTCTCTCTCCACAACCCACTGGTGTTACAGGATACCCGCCCCTGGCGCTCTCCTTTACTGATACGTCCACGAACAGCCCCATATCATGGGCCTGGGACTTTGGTGATGGGGGTACATCGACTGCCCAGAATCCATCTCATACATACTCGTTGCCCGGAGTCTATACTGTCACCCTGACCGCAACGAATTCCTATGGATCTGATACTGAGGCAAAGACGGGTTTTGTAACCGTGAACGGTAATCCTCCGGTTGCAGCCTTCACTGGCAGTCCCACCAGCGGGATGGTCCCCCTTTCTGTCAGTTTCACGGACCAGTCCACCAATACCCCTACCTCGTGGTCCTGGACCTTTGGTGATGGAGGTACCTCGACCGCCCAACATCCTAGCCATATATATACCACAGCCGGCACGTTCACGGTAACCCTGACGGTTTCCAATGTCTGGGGGAGTGATGGAGAGACAAAGACCGGCTACGTCACGGTGATCCAGACTGGGCAGACGCCTCCTGATGCCCAGTTTATCGGCACGCCAACGACCGGATCAAAGCCCCTTACGGTGCAGTTCACGGATCAGTCCACAGGGAACCCGACCTCCTGGGCCTGGACCTTCGGTGACGGGGGAACTTCCACTCTGCAGAATCCGTCACATACCTACTCGAGGAAGGGTTCCTTCACCGTGACCCTGACCGCGACAAATTCGAATGGAAGTGACAGCCTTACCCGGAGCAAGTATATAATCGTCACGTAACGTTGATTCCCAAATGAATCCTCATTTTTTTCTCATTTGGATGCAGTAGACGTCTTCTCCCCTGATTTCCTTAATTGAAATACCATCCTGCCCACAACGTAGTGAAGGGGCATCGGGGTTGTTAATCACTATGTATTAATAATTCTGAATAATTTATCAACAAATATATCATCAATTCCCCCACAAAAGGAAATATCCAAAAATATCTTTTGGGTAGGTGACTCTGGATGAGACTGTCTGCGAAAACTTGGTGTAATCTTATCGAATTTGGGGTATTATTGGTGCTTCTTGTAATGCCGGTCACCGGATATACAACGGAAGTTACAGTGATCCGTTTGTCCAACGATGGTCTCACTCCAATTAACGAAACCACTATGACATATCAGTGGATGGAGGCAAACCTGCAGGTATTTGGTGACGGGAATACCTACTACTACTACCAGGGTCCAATCTTCGAGGGGGAATGGGAGACCAACTACGGCGTAACTTACCCGGAATACCGCACCGACTGGGAAGGAACTCCCCCTGTGTGGACCGCCTCTGAAGAGAGATGGGACCGGTTCTGGAACGGGAATTCCTACGTCCAGAACGAAGAGGTCAATTGGCAGTCAAAGAACCTCGGGAAGCTGAAAGGGACTAATGTAAAGGATCTCTGCGACCTTGTCGGGGGGGTTCCTGTTGGACAGAAAGTACGGGTTGTCGCGAGTGATAACGTTTTTATGGACCTTCCGTATTCCGCCATCTATGAACCAACTCCTCAACTCGGTCCCTATGTTCTAACCTGGTGGTCAGTGGGTGCCGGAGAGAGCGGTGCGACCAGTGGATACACGGGTCCTGATTACACCAACGGGATGCGAACTACCTTTTTTTCCGATACTTCCCGGAATCCAAGCGGGGAGCACGTTGCCGGACTTGGTGATCAGGCTGAGGGGCTTCCTGAAGAATACTGGTATTACTTTGGCGGTGATTATCCGTCGATGGGGGGTTGGACCCTGAAATATGTGGATCGTATTTACGTTTACACCTATGACCCGGTGCCACCGCCTACTGCCGATTTCTCGGCGAATACAAAAACCGGGAGAATCATTAACGGTGATTTTGAAACGGGAGAACTGGCTCCTTGGATAGGATTTGAAGCTGCAGTAAGTGATACATATTCCTATAAAAAGGATATATACTCCGTGAGGCTCCTTGCTCCTGCCTCTGGAACTTCCTCGATACAGCAAACCATTGATCTTACTGATGTCGGGAGTATCTACTTCTGGAGACACTATTTTGGCGGAGCAGGGAAGTATATGGAAGTTCTCATCGATACAACCGTTATTGCAAATTATACCGAGACTTCAACAATTCCCAATGATTACGAAAACATTGACATCAGTTCATATGGATTTTCGGGCCTTCACACGGTAACATTCAGAGCCGTCAACACGAATCCCTCGGGATCATTCACGGTCTATCTTGACAACATCATAGATTATGGCCCTGGTACATCAGGCAATGCCCCCCTCACTGTCCAGTTCAAGGATCTTTCATCGAAGATGGAGGATATTGCCCATACTTCCTGGGCCTGGGACTTTGAAAATGATGGAATAATTGACAGCACAGTGCAAAATCCCATGTTTACCTACCCCACAACCGGAATATATACCGTAAAACTCACTGCAACCAATGCTGGTGGGAGTGATGGGGAGATCAAAACGGATTATATTCTGGTTGGTGTTCCTGTACCTGTAGCAGAATTCTCTGGAACTCCGGCGTCGGGATATGCACCCCTGACTGTTACGTTCACCGATCTTTCGACCAATACACCCACATCCTGGTTATGGAATTTCGGTGACGAAGGAACTTCGACGCTGCAGAATCCGTCTCACCAATATTTATCAAGTGGAACTTATACGGTAACTCTTACGGCGACAAATTCCTACGGAAGTGATAGTGAGACAAAGACGGGGTATATCGTTGTTGACCAGGCTCTCGATGCAAATTTCTACGGAAGCGTGAATACGACCACGAATGGAGGTTTCGAGGATTTACTATCCGGCTGGACGAACAGTGGTGATGTCACAACGGTTACAACACCGGTTCACAGCGGTTTGCGTGCAGCGAAGATCAATTCTCCGACCACTACCACTCCAGCCAATTGTTCCCAGAGTATCGATCTCACCGATGTTGACGAAATCTCATATTATTATCAGATCCCTGTAATCAATACCGGGAACGTGCAGGTTTCAATTGATGGTGCGGTAATGAAAATGTACTCCAGCCAGGTCTCTTCCTACACCCACGACACTATTGACACATCGGGATATTCCGGTTCCCATCTGGTCTCTTTTGTTGCCTCGAGCACAAAGAAGAATAATCCGCTTACACTGTATCTCGATGATGTTGTGACCCTCTCCAACCCTTCGGGTAGTATCATCCGCTCGCCCCCGGTTACGGTATACTTCACTGATACCTCTACCAATAATCCCACCAGCTGGTACTGGATCTTCGGTGATGGGGGTACGGCTACCGAGCAGAATCCATCTCATACCTATACCGCTACTGGCAGTTACACTGTGAGCCTTACTGCGACAAACACCCTGGGGTCTGATACCGAGTCTAAGATTGCCTACGTCGTCACCGGCACAACCCCGACAATCGACATCGACACTACGGGCGGCATCACCAACTGGGCATTCCTTACCGGGACAAACATGGACACGACGTCAGTGGACCTGTCGGTTTCGACCACGGCAAGCTCATGGGAGGTCCGTGTAAAGGACGGGCTTGATGATGGGAAACCTGCCGATACAGCGGGAAGGATGTCAGAATACACCGGATCTGCCTATGTGACCAGCGGGTATAAGTCGCTTGCAAACGCCCTCCAGGTAAATTCAGGGACCGGGGACTATGTCACTGTCTTGGGGAGCGATCAGATGGTTCAGGAGGGGAGTTCGCCAGGGACGTTTACCTCTGATATCGGGATAAAACAGGAGATAGTGGCAGGTGACCAGGCCCTCACCTCACCGAACGTGTATCGCATCGTGGTGACGTTCACGGGGGCGACCAACTAGGAGGGTGAGGGAGATGCAATCATTTTCGTTTTTCGTGATGGTCGTCTGCGGGATGCTCTTGATCCTGGTGGGTCCCATGGGGGCTGATTCTGCCAGCCTGACCGTTTCAGGCACGGTCATCTCGCCTGGTACTCCTGTTGCCAATTTCACTGCCAATGTGACGACCGGGTATGCACCCTTGTCCGTTCAGTTCACCGACCTCTCGACCGGTATCCCGACCGAGTGGGAATGGGATTTTGATGCCGATGGGACCGTCGATGCCGTTATCCCTGACCCGGTCCATACCTATCCCCTGCCGGGGAATTACTCCGTCTCGCTCACCGTCAGGAATTCGGAAGGGTCGGATACTGAGCTCAGGCAGGGGTATATCACGGTCCTGGAACCTGACCCGGCAATCAGGATCGAGTCACTGAAGGAGTATATCCGTGACCTGCAGCTCTCCAGCTGGGCAGAATGGCTCCTGGTAAGGCCGCTCGACCGGGCGCTCGATCAGCTCGCAAAAGGGCATGCAACCCCTGCAACCAACCAGATGGGATCGTTCATTAACTTTGTCGATCTCCTGCACGGATTCCATGTGATCACCGATGAACAGGCTGCGTACATGACCAGCGAAGCGATGGCAATCATCGACCTGATCGGGGGATAGCCTCGGTTGGGAGGAATTCTCATATTCATCCTTCGCAACCCAGTGAACTTTTCCTGCCAGATAATGAAAAGGGATGAACTATTCCGAAACTTTAATATCTTCTCTCATTCCAGTCAGTCATGTTAACTCATTCAAAAAGTTAATGAGGATTATTCATGAAGAAACTCGTTTTCGGGGCTCTTATTGCCCTTCTTGTGCTTCTGGTGCTGCCAGGGGCGGTATCGGCAGCACCGTCGGACACGATTACAGTGACCGGGAGTATTGGTGGTAGTATTGATGTTACTGTTACCGCTGATGTGAACTTTGGAGCAATGACGCCGGGAAGTACGTATACTGATACAACCACAGATCTGTCGGTTACTTCCACATTCGCGTCATGGACAGTGAGTGCAACTGATCAGAATGCCGGTGCAAATACAGGAAAGATGCTCTCTGGAACAACACCACTCGCTAATGCTTTCAAAATTAATGTAAATGCTGGAGCTTTCCAGGCACTTCCTTACAGCCCAATCTTATCCGGTAGTGCTGGTTCATCTACGGCGGATATAGGATTCCAGCAACAGGTTGTGTCTGGTGATCAGGCAGGTTCATACACCATCACGGTTGTATTTACCGGTGCTACAGCCTAAATTAGGAATAGCCCCAGAATTACTATCCGGTATGGTACCTCTACAGTCTCATACCGGAATCCTTTTTGATTTTACATTACGAACCAGATTACTATCTGAGGAATGTCAATGAAGAATTCTTACTGGCTCTTACTCTTTACACTTTTTCTGATTGCGGTTTTTATTATTGCTCCGGTCACTGCACTGAAAGTGGAGGGTGCCAAGATCATGCTGGATGTGAAGCCCGGGACAACATACATATTCCCAATGGCAGTCTCCATCAAGGCCGATGATTCTGCCTCTGAGTACTCAATAGATATCCTAGGTTTTGGGCAGACACTGGATGCAGGGATGTATGAGGGGCTTCCAGCTGGCAAAGATACCAGTCCCTATTCCGCCCGGTCATTCATCTCCTTACCCTCGTCCACTATAAGGCTCCAGCCCGGAGAGCGGAAGGAGTTCAACGCCACCATCAGGATACCAAAGGACGTGGGAGCAGGAGGCCGCTATGCTGTGGTCCTGATCCACCCCGCAGCAGCCGGGACAGGACAGGCATCGTTTGCTACCGCGGTCCTCGTCCCCGTGATGCTCACCGTTGAAGGGACAAAACTGGTGGAGACCGGAGCAATCACCGGGGTCTCGGTCGGTGAAGTCATCGCCGGGAAACCGATCGTTGTCGCAACGACGCTCCAGAATACCGGGAACCACCACTACTACGGGGCTATCAACCAGGTCTCGGTCAGGAACCCGTCCGGCCGCGAGATCGGGTCGGCACAGAGCGATCCCTTCGCCCGTGCCGTTATCCCCGGCCAGTCCGTACGGTTTGAGACTCCGCTGACCGCCGGGCTCCCGGTGGGGACCTACACGGTCGTATCCCGTATGACCCTGGAAAACGAGACGCTCCTTGACGAGAAGAGTACCACGTTCTCTGTTCAGGAAGAGTACATCCCGCCGTTCGAGGAGGCTACCGCGACGGTCGTCCCTGACCGCGAGACCGTGCTCAGGACGTCTGGTGGGGAGATCACTATCACCTTCCCCGCAGGAGCAGTGCTTGCCGATGCTGAAGTGACCGTGTCACCGTATGCAGACGCTCTCCCGGCACCCCCCTCCGGATCAACGGCCGGGACCACGGTGTTCACCGTTGACGGACTGAGCGGGATCCTTGCTAAACCTGCCACCATGGTGGTGAAGTACAATCCGGCAGATCTCCAGGCTGCCGGTAGTGACGCCGCCAAGCTCTCCCTTGCCCGCTGGAACCGGGCTGACGGGAAATGGACGGTACTCCCCACCACCGTCAATGCCGGAGCATCGACCCTCTCCGCCTCTACCGATCGGTTCGGCACCATCGCGGTGATGGCCGGCGCCAAGCAGGGAACTGGCGGAGGCAAGAGCGGTGGGTTCCTGCCCGGGCCACATCCTCCGGTCATGTTTGGGGCGCTCGCGATCTTTGCGGCGATTTATCTGAAAAGAAGGAAATGACATTTTTTTAGCGAATGCTCCCCTTGGGGTGTTTAGTCTTAACCCATTTTGGGATAACCTGATTTCACACATCCTGCCTTGTGGTAAGCCAAAGTATTCTGAAAAACCGGATTTCGGAGTAAATGCCCTTGAACGTCCTCATTGTGGATTGCCCACAAGAATCACTTCCCTGTACACTAATATCCCTGTACACTAATTTTATTTTACTTTCCTAAAAATTTTAAAAAACCTTTATCGTAAGTGAAAACCAGGGTATCCGTACTGATCCATCATGCCGTAAGTGGATGATCCGATTGGGTTGAGGGATTTAATTATGAACGATTTTATCAGAACTTTGGTTGTTACCACATTTGTTGTTCTTATCGGGATGCTCCTTGTCATACCAGTATTGGGAGCGACAACACAGGTGCATGTGGTGAAATATGCTAGCGATGAAACGACCATCCTTGCCGAACAAACGCTGACCTACCAGGAGATGGAGGCCACCTTGCCAGTAATGGGAGATGGAATTACCCACTATTACCTGCAAGGTCCATGCTTTGTCGATGATCCGGACCCCGCGGTTGAAGACCAACTCCGGTGGAACTCTGCTGAAGATTGTAATTGTTATGAAAAGGACCATGGCGCACTCAAGGGTAGCAACGTGAAGGATCTCTGCGACCTCGTTGGGGGTATGGTTCCTGGTGACACTGTCGTGATCAAAGCTATCGACGGCTGGAACATGGACTTTGCGTATAAAAACGTGTATGAATACTCCGATCGCGAAGGCCCCATGGTGCTGGTATGGTGGTCGAATGGATCGGCTGAGCATCCGTCTTCTGGATATACCGGTTCTGATTTTCCTGAAGGTATACGGTTGTATTGGTTCGCGGATACCTCAGTCAATCCCTGGGGCTTGCATATCTTTGGGAACTGGGATTGGCACGAGGCAGCTGCATCAGAGTATTGGTACTACTTCTATTCAAGCGGTGAATTCTATCCGACCACCACGGGACTCTCCGGCAAATATATCTCGGAAATTAAAATATACAGTAATGAACCCGTTCCCCCCGTCGCCCAATTCAGTGCGGTACCGCTCACAGGCTATTCCCCACTTAACGTTCAGTTCACGGACAAATCAACTGGAACCGATATTGTAACCTGGTCCTGGGATTTCCAGAACGACAGTGTCATTGATAGTGAAGAACGGAATCCGTTTTTTGTATACGACACCCCTGGGATATACACTGTTAACCTCACCATCACCTATCCAGCCGGTACTGATTCCGAGGTAAAAAACGATTATATCACGGTAAATGATCCAACCCATGTCCCACCGATCGCCATGTTCTCCGCCGATCAGACATTAGGCGAACTCCCTCTCACCGTACACTTCACTGATTCCTCGACCCTGAATCCTACTTCTTGGTCATGGGACTTTGGCGATGGGACTTCCTCAGCTCTGCAGAATCCTGAACATACCTATTCAGCAGAAGGTTCCTATACCGTCTCGCTCACCGCGACAAATGATTATGGGAGTGATAGTGAAGTGAAGGCCAACTATATCACGGCACGTTCGCTCCTCTGGGGCCCGTACCTCACCGGCTCCAATACAACCAGCACCACGGTGAATGTGAAGACCTACGAGACCTCCTCAGTTGCCGTGGAGTACGCCACTGATGGTTATTACCAGGCACATGGTGGTTATGATATGACAGCGACTGATGGGGAAAACACTCAACTTCATCACATTGCCCTTACGGAACTTATCCCTGATATTCTGTATCATTACAGGGTATTGTACAATGGAGTGGTATCTGGTGATTTCCATTTCAGGACCTTCCCGGAGAGCGGCCCGTTCACTTTCGTCATGTACAGTGATACCCAGGACCAGCCCGGGTACAGCCAGCTCGAGCGGCACAAGCTGGTAGCAGACCAGATTGCCGAGGAAGAGAATGTACTCTTCGTGCTGAACTCTGGTGACCTCGTAAACGACGCTTCGGATATGGAGAACTGGGACCGGTACTTTGCAGCCGGAGGCACCATGATGTCCACGATTCCGGTCTTCCCGGCGCAAGGCAACCATGATAACAACGATCCGAACTATTTCGAGAACTATGGCATGCAAGCCAACTACTCATTTGATTGCGCCGATGCGCATTTCACGGTGCTGGATAGCAATACCTGGGCTGATGTATCCGGTCAGGGGATGTGGCTTGCCGAAGATCTGCAGACCGATAAAACGTTCAGATTCGTCTCTTTTCACTATCCTCCCTACAGTTCAGACTCCAAGCACTTTGGTGGCTGGCTCAATATACGGGAAGAATGGGGAGACGAGCTCACCGAGGGAGAGGTTATGGCTGTCTTCAACGGGCATGTACACGCTTATGAGCGGTTCCTCGTAGATGGCATCCAGTATTTTGTTTCCGGAACAGGAGGTGGCCCCTCATACAACCTTGCAACCCCACGGAGTGACTATTCCCAGAACAGCCTGGAATATGTGCTGGCTTACCTCCGCGTGACGGTAGATCCGGATACTGGGACGGCCACAGCAGACGTGATCAGGGTCGCCGATATTTCACCGGATCTTCATAGCATAACCACACAGTACCCGCCAAATACGGTCTTTGAGACGGTGGTGATGACCCTGAATACTCCTCCAATCCTTGATTCCATGGTCGCAACCATGGAACCTACACCGGTAAATAGCGAAATTACGGTAAACGCATACTTCCGGGATCCTTCCGATACCCACACTGCTGTATTTGACTGGGGAGATGGAACCACCTCCGAAGGGGTAGTTGATGAACAGACCGGGATGGAAACGTATGGCTCTGTGACAGAAGCCCATATATACTCACAACCAGGCCTGTATTCAGTGAGTCTGACCCTTACAGACCGTTGGGGTGAAACCGCAACAATCAACTGCCAGTATGTGATCATCTATGACCCTGACGGCGGACAAGTGAATGGTGGTGGCACCATCCAGGTAATGGCAGGAGATTGGTCTTTTAACCCTGAATCAAGTGGAAAAGCGAGCTTCAGCCTGAGTGGCAAATACAACAAGGGAGTCCCGTCAGGGAACATTAATTTGATTTTTATGGATGCCAAGTCGCAGTTCAAGGCCGAGTACCTGGATTACATGGTCATAGGGGATGGTACCGCCTACCTCCATGGATATGCGAGCATCAATAAGAGTTCGCCCGATTATGAGTTTATGCTTGTAGTGCAGGACGGTAAAATAACAGCGGGGGAGGATACATACCGGCTCCAGGTCTGGGATAATCTCGGTCAAAACAAAATATTCGACAACGCTCCTGAAGCGGGTGACAGGATCAATCCAGACACTGTTCCCATTAGCGGCGGATCGATTGTCATCCAGATGATGTGAATGAAATAATCCGTCACAATAAATTTTCTTTTTTCCTCTCATTTACCGGGGGGACCTGGGAAATATCATTTGATTGGGTTTTTTAAAAATGTAAGAAATGCATTTTACGACAACAACAGGAGTCGGATGCATAAAAAACCTCATCCATTTCTGCTCGTCCTGAAACGCGCCGTAAAAATTTAACTGTTTATCAGTTGGTATTTACACAATTAATCTGTTAATTGAGTATTAACTGATTAACTTACTAGTAATCAGTGAGAAATCAGAAAACGATCACTACTCGAATAAAATCCGGTAAAAACGAATTAATTCGTGAATAGAAGGTGTAAAAAGAGATCTTAATTTGTTAAGAATAATTTAATAGTATTGAAATTTTCTTATTGTAAACAAAAATCCTTTTAAAACCTTCCAACGAAATTTTCCTTTGTCTCTAATCGGTTTTAAAAATTCACCCATAATGAGGTGCACTGTGAAGGAAATGAAGAATGTATGGGCAATCCTGCTCATTGTGATTGCAGCACTGGTGCTTACGGCACCGGTTATCGCAGCAAGTAGTACCTCGCTTACCATCACCAAGCTGGCAAGCGATGGTACGACCGTGCTTGACACACGAACGGTCGATTATACGTGGATGATGACCAACCTCCCTGTGTTAGGAGATGGGACTACCCATTACTATGCCCAGGGACCGGTGTTCATAGACGATCCCGATCCGGTTATCGAGCAGCAGCTTCGGTGGAATCCTGATGAGGATAACAACATCGATAAGGACATGGGGGCTGTCAAAGGTACGAATCTCAAGGATCTCTGTGATCTCGTCGGAGGAATGAATGCCGGTGAAACCATACAGGTCACGGCAAACGACGGCTTTACCAAGTACTTTGCTTACAAGAACATCTACGAATACTCCACTCGCGAAGGTCCGATGGTGATTGCGTGGTATCAAAACGGTAACTATCCCGACACTGGTTATAGTGACGGTATGCGTCTGGTCTGGATGGCCGATGATTTAGTAAATCCCAATGGTAACCACGTTTTCGGAAATTATGACTGGTACCTTGCGGCCGATGAAGCTTACTGGTACTATTACGTAAGTGGTTCCGAGAAGTATCCGACTACATCGGGACTCTCGGTGACTTTTGTCAGCGATATAACCATCTACAGCGATGATCCCGCCCCTTCGATGGACGTGCTCTTTGATGGTACGGTAGTCCTCACCCCAGGAGAGACCTTTGACAAGGTAGCCTACAACACAGGTACAACCTATACCGTCAGCCGGACCACCCCGATGGGTGCATTGGATGTTGCCGCGACCACAGCCGGGTTCACCTACGATGTGACCGACAAGAACTATGCGACTTCCGGTGCACTGCTCCTGGACAACGTGGGCACCTACCTCCGTGACAAAACGAACGGTATCTACTGGTATGCCTACGTGAACGATGTCTACAAGGATGGGTACAACAACCCTGCCGGCGGTCTGAACCTGATAGAGCTGAATGATGGTGACAAGGTCGAGTTCTACTACGCGGCCGGCATTGCAGATCCAGCCGATCTCGCTGCCGTAAAGGCAGCAGCCACTGCTGCGGTCAAGATTGTTGCCGACACCACCCCGGGCCCGGTCATGGACGTGCTCTTTGATGGTACGGTAGTCCTCACCCCAGGAGAGACCTTTGACAAGGTAGCCTACAACACAGGTACAACCTATACCGTCAGCCGGACCACCCCGATGGGTGCATTGGATGTTGCAGCGACCACAGCCGGGTTCACCTACGATGTGACCGACAAGAACTATGCGACTTCCGGTGCACTGCTCCTGGACAACGTGGGCACCTACCTCCGTGACAAGACAAACGGTATCTACTGGTATGCCTACGTCAACGATGTCTACAAGGACGGGTACAATAACCCTGCCGGCGGGATGAACCTGATCGAACTCAATGATGGAGATAAGGTCGAGTTCTATTACGCAGCTGGTATCACCGATCCTGCAGACCTGGCAGCAGTGAAAGCAACAGCTACCGCCGCGGTGAAGACCGTTGCTTCTACCGGTGTCGCGCCAACGGACTGGTCCATCGTCATCGACGGTGCGAAGACCCAGACCGTGACGAAGAGCTACTTTGAGAACGGTCTTGCCTGTGCAGCTTCCAGTCACCAGGTCTTCTGGACCGATGATGATGACAATGTGTGGGGCGGTGTTCCGCTCTGGCTCCTTGTCGCGATGGTTGACGATGATCCCGATGTCGGACCGGATCACTTCAACTTGAACGATGATCTCGCAGCACAGCATTACGAAGTGAAGGTGATCAGCTCCGATGGATGGTCAGCGGTCTTCGACAGTTCTGCTGTCGCCCGGAGCAGCGACTACCTCGTTGCCAATACCCTGAATGGCGAACCGCTCATCTACGGTGGGGAGAAGCCTTCCTGGCCGCTCCACCTGAAGGGCGCAGCGGTTCTCGGTGGCCAGCAGGTAGGCGGCATTGTCCGCATCGAGCTGAACAACCTCCCGGAGCCACCCGCCGGCTGGACGCTTGAGATGCTCGGTGAAGTGGGCGATGTTATCACCCAGGAAGAGTTTGAAGAAGGCCTCGCCTGCCCAGTCGCCGATCACTACGTCGAATGGATGGATGCATCGGGCAATGTCTGGTCGGGTATGCCACTCTGGCTGGTCGTAGGTGCGGTGGATGACATCGAGCTTACCGACAGCTATACCTTCAATGATGAGGTGGCAGCCGCCGGATATACCGTCAAAATAACGGCAATAGACGGGTTCAACAAGACCTTTGACAGTGCGGTTATTACCCGCAACAACGATTACCTCGTCGCCAACAAGATAAATGGCGAACCGCTCGATGAGAGCATGTTCCCGCTCCGCATGGTCGGGGCAGGGGTCACAAAACCTGATGGCTCACTCGGTGGATCAGCAGTGGGGAAGATTGCAAAGATCGAGATCCTTGAACTGCAGACACCCCCGGCTGCACCGGGCAGTTACAACCTTGCCGTCAAAGGAAAGATCACCGATGTCTTCTCACAGGCTGAGGTCGAAGAGGGACTCGCCTGCCCGTCGTCAGGACACTTCGTGACCTGGACACAGGAGATCAAGGATGACAGTGGAACCATCATCGAGACCCATGAATGGTCCGGCATCCCGCTCTGGTTCCTGGCCGGCTGGGTCGATGACCGGGTCCCGCACGAGTTCAACGCGGTCCAGGCCTCTGCCGGGTACAAGATAACCGTAAGAGCTTCTGACGGGTATGCCAAGGACTTCCCGTCTGCTGATGTGGCCTGGAGCAATGATTATATCGTTGCCACCACCAAGGATGGCGCCCCGCTGCCCGATGGCAAGTGGCCGCTCCAGCTGGTCGGTGACGCACTGGCCAAGGCGGACGGGACCCTCGGTGGGATGAGTGTCTCGAAGATCGCCGAGATCGAGCTTACTGAATTTGGAGTACCGACCGAAATCCCGAAGGTCCATATCGTCAAGTACGCTGCTGATGGAATGACGGTCGTGAACGAGGTTACCCTCGACTACACCCAGATGCAGGAGCAGTTCATGGTCGTCGGTGATGGGAAGACCCAATACCGGTACCAGGGTGTCACCATGGACCCGGAGGATATCTGGGGAGAGACCGATGAGACCAAGGGCGGATACAAGATCTCCAATGCCGTGAAAGGTACCCGGGTGGCTGACCTGGTGAGCCTTGTCGGCGGCATGGGCGAAGGCACGGATATCGTGTTCGTTGCCAGTGACGGTTTCAAGACCACACTGCCGTACACGTGTATTTTCACCACCCCTGATATTCAGGCACGGCAGGGTGATGCGATTCTCGCCTGGTATGCCGACGGGAAATATGTACCCGGTTATGCAGACGGTATGAGGCTCTTTTTCATGCCTGAGGATACCATCTACGGCCAATGGGACATGCATGAGACCATCCCGGCAGGTTACTGGCACTACTACTACCAGGCATATAACGCCGCTGACCCGATCTATGGTAAATATGCACCGGGTATCCTGTATCCCTCCTGTGCAGGGCTTTCGGCGAAGTACATAACCGAGATCAAGGTCTATACGACACCAGAGTCGACCTGGGACCTCCACCTTGATGGAACAAGGGTTGGGGGAATTGAGCATACGATCGCAAAGGGCTATTTCGAAGCAGCACTTGCCTGCCAAATGGGGGCAAACCACGATGCGAGTTACACTGATTCCAGCGGGAACGTCTGGACCGGCATGCCGCTCTGGTTCCTCCAGGGATTCGTGGACGATGCCGACCAGCACTCCAACAATGCCTACAACGAGGCACTTGCATTGGAGGGCTACGATATCATCGTGATGGCATCCGATGGCTACAACAAGACCTTCAGTAGCGTTGACACGGTCCGCAGCACGGGATACATCGTGGCTAACACGCTCAATGGATACCATATCCCTGAGTCTGACGCCAGTTGGCCCCTTCGGCTTGTCGGAGACGACGTACCCAAGAAGGACAATGTCAAGAAGGTCAGTGATATCATCCTGAACTTCAAGCCAAATGTGTCCATGGCGTATCCGAGCCAGGAATCGCTCTGGCCTTTGAACAAGAATTACGTGAATGTCACGATCGAAGGAGTTGCCGATCCCTACGATGAAGTCACTATCTCCATCATATCGATCACCAGCGATGAGCCAACCACAGCCGGAGGAAAGAACCAGGCCCCCGATGCCGATCCATCCTGCATTGGCACAGACACCGCCAGGATTCGTGCTGAGAGGATAGGGAATGGAAATGGACGGGTATACGAGATCTCCTTCGTGGCGACCGACAGCATGGGCGCATCAATGGAAGGCACCGTGAACGTCTTTGTCCCGCACGACCAGGGCATGGTCTCCGAGTGCATCGATGACGGCCAGATATACGACGCCACATTGATAAACTGACCGATCTCGCAAGAGAACAATGGCCATCTGAAAAAGATGGTATAACTCTCTTTTTTTTAATCCTTTGAAACAGGCTTATGGTGCATTATAGAATCCTAAAAACTGGTCCGATAAAAACGATCAGGTGGTGCATTGTGTCGATGAATGTTGGGGATCAGGACAAACCGCTCGCGGATCGCATGGATGGCACCCTGTTCGAAAAATGGAAACGCGGAGAAGTGGGCATCATGATCCTTCATCCCCTCCCTCTGATGTCCCGCCACCCTCCCCGACCCCGTCTCCATCATCTCCCCCGGTCGGCACGCTGATCCCGCAATGGTACTCGTCTTCCGTGCACCAGACCTCGATCTCGGGCGATTCGGGGGTTCCCCCAAGCGGTCGTTCCCGCCCGGGAACCACCTGCTCTTCACGGACCACCTGCCCGTTCTTCATCCGGTAGACAAGCCGGAACTCCCACGTATCCCCAAGGGTGACCGCCCGGTTGAAATAGACCTCCCGGGCAAGACCATAGGAGCAGTAGAGGGCGGGGGAGATCTCGAACAGGACTCCCCGCATGTAGCGTTTGACGTACCACCGGAGGTCAGCAACAAGGGAGAGTGCACTACCAAGTGAGGCAACCGTGATGGCAACCCCTGAAGGGGTCTCCACCGGGCGGTAGAACCGGAGTGCCTCCCGGCTCGTCTCGGAGGTTGAGAGTTCATGGTACAGGGCGACGCCATCCTTGGGAAGGAAGAGGACGTTCATGGATCTGTTGCAGATACTTTGGTCACCCGGAATTTATAGGCTCCCCGGTTGGATCCCTTTCCGGGCAACATGGGCAGGCCAGAGCGGAGTATCGTCCAGTGACGGGGATCCGGCATTTCTTATCAGAGAATACCTTCCCGGAGACGCAAAAATGAACGCCCGGGTGCAATACCCGTTGAGCCCAGCTTCCTTCTTCACGTCACCTGCCGAAAAGCCGGAGGGGCTGAGGGGAGTTCCCCTGTCGGCATTTACCTGAACCGGTTCCAGGAGATTATTCCCCGTTGCTCCGGGCTTGTTCCCGGATCAGTGCAAAAGCCTCTTCAAGTGAATCGATTCGATTCACGACACCATCTTTCATGACCGAGAAGGATGTGCCGATCTGGCCTGCTTCCCACGGGTCGTGGGTGATGTAGAGGACTGGAATATGCAACTGCAGGAGGACATCGCGGAACAGCGGAAGGATATACTCCTTCTTGGCCCGGTCTACCTCGGTGATAGGCTCATCAAGGAGCATAACCCGCGGTGCTGATACCAGCGCCCTGGCAAGAGCTGCCCGCGCCCGGTAGCCCCCTGAGAGTTTGTGGGGTTTCCAGTCGAGATAGGGTTCAAGAGAGAGCAACTTCACAATTTTGTGGAATGTCTCTTCTGATCCCCTGCCGTTCTGGAGGGGATAAAGAATATTCTCCCTGACGGAGAGGTGCTTGAACAGGGCTGTATGCTGGGGGACGTACCCGATCCTGCGGTCCTCGGGCGGGAGGCCGGTAATATCGACACTTCCTATACTGACCGTTCCCTGGTCAGGGTCCAGGATGCCGGTGAGGATCCGCTGGAGCGTCGTCTTTCCGCATCCATTCAGCCCTATCAGGACCTGGATTTCACCCGGATTAACGGAGATCGACACTCCTTTAAGCACCTGGTGGGCAGAGAATGATTTATGCAGATTCTGCGCTTCGAGCATGCAACCTCCCCCTCAAACGAAGGACAATCACCAGCATGAGGGAAAGCAGGATACAGAACGCGCTGGCTGTTACCGCCATGCTGACTTCCCCTTCTTCGACCTTGGTAAAGACGTAACTGGCGAGCACCTGGGTCATTCCCGGCACATTGCCGCCGAACATGATAACGGCTGCAAACTCCGATATCGACCGTGAAAAGCTGAGTACGAATCCCGAGAAGATTGCTTCACCGAGCAACGGGATAACCACCCGGCGATACGCTTTGGGAGGAGTATCGCCGAGCGTCCGTGCCACGCTGATCTGTTCCTTGTCGATCTCCTCTGCTGCAGAGGCGATAGTCCGTGCCGCCAGTGGGTAGGAGACAAAGAACATGGCAAGGACAACTGCAATGAGCGTGAATGCAAGGCCGGTTGGTCCGATGAACCCGAACATGTTCCTCCCGAATGCCAGCAGCAGCGCAAGACCGGCAACCGTATGGGGTAGGGCAATGGGAAGGTCGTTCATGAAATCAGCAATCTTGTAGATGATCGTCCCGGGGTGGAAGATGTAGAAGTACCCGAACCCAAGCGCCATCAGTACCCCGAGCAGAGCGGCAAAGAAGGCGGTGATGAGGGTGTTCTTGACCGAATCCCAGAAAATCGGGTCATCAAAAGTCTTTATCATCCCTTCGATGGTCACATTCCCGATGATGGCGAGGATCGGGTAGACGATCAGCAGGAAAAAAAGGGGGACAAAGAGGACCTCCCAGATACTCACCTTACGCATACAGCTCCCAGCCATACTGGGTGAACTCCACGCTGTTCTCTCGGACAAAATCCCTGAAGGCCTCTGCTCCTGCCTCATTTCCACCCTTGATTATCGCATCGCCAAAGACTATCTCCTCCGAGAGATCGTAGCCATACTTCTCTGTGGTAACGAGATCGTAAAGAACCGCTGTACTGCTGTAGGTGAATCCGGCATCCACCTCATCACTCTGCACCATCAGGGCTACCTGGTTCACGGTGCTTGGCCGGGTCTTGATATTGCCCAATGCGTTCAGCTGGTCCCAGAGGCCAAGGTTCTTCAACACGTTCTCGGAATAGACCCCGACCGGAGCACTTGGATCGGCAACCGCCACCACGATGTTCTCACTAGTGAGGTTGGCCGCTGTCGTGATCCCTTTCTCCTGGCCAGTCTTTGAAACCGTCATCACGACAAACTCCTTCATGAACTTTTCTGCCTCGGATACTTTGCCCTCCGCTTCAAGTTTCTCGATCAGGTTGTAATCCGCAGAATAGTACAGGTCACAGGGCTGTCCCTGGCTGATCTGGGTATAAAGTCCGCCGGAAGGCCCATAGTTGGGGATGACGGTAATCCCGGTGGCATTGGTGTATTTCGCAATTACCACGTCCATCGGTTTCTTCAGACCCGCCGCAACGTACACATTCAGCGGGGCTTCTTCTGTTTGGGTACAACCTGCTGACAGGAGAAGGAATCCAACAAGCAAAAACAATCCGATTATTCCTATAAAACGATGTGGTCTTTCCATGGTATCACCGTGCAATCATACCAGCAGGAGGGTAATGTCCTGCGGATACCTGGAAATTTTTGCGACTTTGAGAAATAAATCATATCATGGTAACATTAAATATCAAGTCAACAATATAAACTTATCAATTGATATATCAAGGCATTACAACACTAAGATACCCGGTTCCACAAATTCACCCACCACGCTTCTCCTTCGCTCCTTCCTTGTGCCAAGGATCGTCTTCTCCGGAGGCCTTACTCCTCCTGCAACGGTACTCTTCCTCTGTGCACAAGACTTCTCGTCCAGATTGCCCTGAATACGTCAGTTCCAGGCCGGCAAGGATCTGCTCATCCCGGACTACGAATCCATCCTGCGCCTGGCAGATGAGGAGGAAATCCAACAGAACTGACCGGACAATTTCCCTGCTGTAATACATGTCCCGGGGGGTTATATGAGCGGTAGATCCTTGGTACGATCTTAAAAAATGATCCCGTACCAAGCACTCCAGACACCAGCGGAGTTTAACTGAAGAGGCGCGTGCTCAGCTGAGCGTTGCTACCTTATCGCAATCTCATTCGGGATCCTGGGATCGTAGAACAGGAGGGACTCTCAGATCGTCTCGAAAGCAGGGAGTCCGCAAACAAGCAACACACCTTCACGTGGCATGGAGAGGATCGTTGTACAGCATGGCACCCTGGAAGAGAACCGTGGGCGGTGGGGTTAAAATCTGTTTTGTCAGGCAGAGAAAATGAAGGGGAGGGGAGATCAAGTATACATCCGGAGATCAGTGACGACCTCCGCTTTCACTTTCCGGACCGCTTTCTCAAAGTCCTCCTCAGTGACCCCGTCCGCCTCCCTCCGGACAGCCATCATGCCGGCCTCACGGCAGACCGCCTGGAGATCAGCCCCCGTCGCGTTTTCGGTCATGTCGACAATCCGGTCGAGATCCACATCGATCAGAGTCATCTTCCTTGAGTGTATCCCGAGGATTGCCTTCCGGCCGGCCTTGTCCGGGAGCGGGATTGCAATGACCCGGTCGAAACGGCCGGGGCGGAGGAGGGCCGGATCCAGCATGTCGACACGGTTGGTGGCAGCCATGATCCGGACATCGCCCCGGTTATCGAACCCGTCCATCTCCGCGAGGAGCTGCATCAGGGTCCGCTGGACCTCGGCACTTCCGGAAGTGCCATCGTTGGTGCGGGTGCTCCCGACTGCATCGATCTCGTCAATGAAGACGATCGTGGGTGCCTTTTCCCTGGCAAGCGAGAAGAGCTCGCGGACCAGCTGCGCCCCTTCGCCGATGTACTTGTGGACGAGCTCGCTCCCTGACATCCGGATGAATGTCGCCTTCGCTTCGTGGGCAACCGCCTTTGCTATCAGGGTCTTTCCTGTTCCCGGTGGACCATAGAGCAGGATCCCCTTCGGGGGTTCCACCCCGATCCGTGCGAAGATCTCGGGCTTGGTGAGCGGATACTCCACCGCTTCCCGCACCTCCTCGATCTCCTTCTCGAGTCCCCCAACATGATCAAAGGTCATGTCCGGCGATTCCTCAAGCTCCATCACCCGGACCCGGGAGTCAAAAATGTTCCCGACAATACGGACGATAGAGAGTGCGTTGTTGACCGCGACCTTGGTCCCCGGCTTGAGCTGGCTGAAGAGCTCATCGTTCACATGCGTGATGTATTCCTGGTTATTCCCCTGCTGCCTGAGGTATACCTCGCCTTTTCCCAAAAGATCGATCACTACGGCGACAAAAAGGGGCATCCTCTTGAGCTGATTATTCTCCCGCTTGAGCTGGGCATTGTCCCGGGCCAGCTCATCGTTCCTCACCTTGAGGTCAAGGAGCTGGGACTCGAGGTCCTGTGCCTTCAGCTGCCAGCTGAGTTCAGACTCACCCGATGGGGTGAGGATGGTTTCTTCCATTATACTATTATATTCGGATTCCTACCATTTATTAGGTGTGATTTTGATAGTCCATGGGCGAGGGATATCACGGGGGAGAGGGACAGGCGAGCTCCTCGTCAGTCCTGCTGCCATCTCCTTCCTCTCCGGAGTTGATCCTGACACGGGTATCATCGTTGAGAAGGGGCATCCTCTTGAAGGGGAGAGCATCACCGGAAAGGTCCTCGCCTTCCCACATGGGAAAGGATCGACGGTCGGATCGTATGTCCTCTATGCCCTGAAGAGGAACAAAAAAGCCCCTGCGGGCATCATCAATACAAGGGCGGATCCCATCATTGCTGTAGGTGCGATCATGGGCAAGATCCCCATGGTAGACCAACCTGAAGAGGACATCATGCAACTCCGGAACGGGACCTGCATCACCGTAGATGGCGATATGGGAACGATCGAATACGATCAGGATGGCATATCCTGAACCCCCAGGTTGAACAATTTTTTAAACCTGTTCGATTTATATAGTCTCTGTTATGCAGAACCAGGTTCTGTTCTTCATCCTTCTGTCGGCTATGGCTCTCCTCTGTGCAGGCTGCACGGAAAGTATACCCGGAATACCCCCGGGCAGCCAACCGGACAGTATGACACCGGGTCCGACCGTCACCATGCCGCCCGGCCAGTCAGTCACGGTCCAGATAAACGAGAAAGATCCCATAACAGCGACCATCAAAGTCATCTTTGCCGGGGGAGAAGGACAGATCGCCACCAGGGATATCCTTGTCCGCCTCACGCGGTCGGATGGAGAGGTGATTATCGAGCACCTTACGGCCGAGCTGCAGGACGAGGTGGAGATCCAGGGGACGAAGGAGTCCGACCGGATCGAGGTGTATGTGACACTGAATACCGGGAAGACCTTTAAGATCATCGACCAGCTCGTGCCTTACCGGACCCGGGGATAGCGCCCCCTTCCTTTTTTTATCCCGGACAAGACACTACCACAGAAATGAAGGTACACTGGAGGTTCACCAGCGGGACCAGGAATACCTACGCCGCCCTCTATGCGGCGTGTGAACGTGAGGGTATCCTGCTTTCGCCTGTCAGTGCACCAGCCCCTGATATCACCTGTTACAGCCTCAGTTCGCTGAATGCACCTTCCCTTCTAATGGAGATTGAAGCGGGGGACTGTATCACTATTGCGGGAGGACCCTACGCTACGGCATGCTACCGGGAAGTGGCAGAGAAGGCGGACTACGTAGTTGTCGGAGAAGGCGAACGTACCCTGCCGGAACTCCTCTTTGCGATCGAAAAGGGAACCGCCGACACGATCCCGGGCGTTGCCACCCGCCACGGCTTCCGGCCTGCCGACAGCATGGTCCGTCTTGATGCCTGGCCCCCGTTCTCGCAGATGAAAGGATACCTGGAGCTATCCAGGGGATGCCCGTTCTCCTGCGCCTATTGCCAGACCCCAAGGATCTTCGGCCATGCCATGCGGCACAGGAGCATCGATGAGGTTGCCCGGTACGCCTCGCGGTACCGGGATGCACGGTTCGTCACTCCGAATGCCCTCGCCTATGGTTCCGACGGCAGACGCCCCTGCCTCGCCAAGGTGGAACGGCTCCTGAAACGGCTCCGGAACAATATCTATCTCGGGACGTTTCCTAGCGAGGTCCGGCCCGAGTTCGTGTCCGAAGAGGCACTCTCCCTGATCACCAGGTATTGTGCCAACACCAGTCTTCAGTTCGGCGCCCAGTCAGGGAGTGACAGCGTGCTTGAGCATCTGAAGCGCGGGCACTCGGTCGATGATGTCATCCATGCGGTGGAGCTGTGCCGCGACGCTGGCCTCAAGCCGGTGGTCGATGTGATCGTAGGATTTCCTTTTGAGACTGACGAAGACCAGCGCGCGACGGCCGATCTGATCCGCTGGATCAGTACATATGGGACGGTCCACGCGCACCTCTTCCTCCCGTTGCCAGGAACTCCTCTCGAAAAGACCAGCCCGGTCCCGCTCATCCCTGAGCTCTCCCACCTGCTCGGATCGCTTGCACTGAAGGGGAAAGTAACCGGATCATGGAGGGATCCAAGGATATCCTTTTGTGGTTCATGTTCGAATGATAGAGCATGATGGATGTCCTGCTTCTGGCAGACCTTCACGGTGAATACGGAAAACTCGATCCATTCCTTGATCTGAATCCCGATGCAGTCTTTATTGCAGGGGATCTTACCAACATGGGTCCTGCCGAATCGGTGACCGACGTTCTTGACAGAATCGATGTTCCTTGCTTTGCAGTTCCTGGTAACTGCGATCCACGGGAGACGATCGATGTCCTGGAACAGTCCGACTGTGTCTGCCTCCATGGCGCACAGATCAACCTTGGAAAGATCTCGATCTGCGGGATTGGAGGGTCGAATCCCACCCCCTTCAGCACGCTCTTTGAACTGACCGACAAGCAGATCGATGACCTTCTTCACAAGGTCCTCCAAAAGCGCGAACTGGCGATGCACAACGTCCTGATCAGCCATGCACCTCCCTACGGCCTTCTCGACCAAGCCAACGGGAACCATGTCGGGAGCCAGAGTGTGCGCCGTCACCTGACCAGTTTCGACCTGGTCTGCTGTGCCCATATCCACGAGGAGCGGGGCATCGCCATCGAAGAGGGGGTAAAAGTAGTCAACCCGGGTATGGCGGCGCTGGGCGACGGAGCCATGATCCACTTCGGCAACGAACCGAAGGAGATCGAGATCGAACTGATCACGGTCTAGACGGGAGCAGCTCCGGATATATGGTGAGGATCGGTTCCCCCTCTATCACGAGATCGAACTGATCACGGTGCAGACGGGAGCAGCTCCGGATATATGGTGAGGATCGGTTCCCCCTCTATCACGAGATCGAACTAAATCACGGTGCAGACTGGAGCAGCTCCGGATATATGGTGAGGATCGGTTCCCCCTCTATCACGAGATCGAACTAAATCACGGTGCAGACTGGAGCAGCTCCAGATACGAGGAGAGGATCGGTTCCCCCTCTATCACGAGATCGAACTGATCACGGTGCAGACTGGAGCAGCTCCAGATACGAGGAGAGGATTGGTTCCCCCTCTACCCCGAGCTCCTCCGCGATCTCACGGATGAATTCCTCAGGATGGTCGTATCCCGGACTCCCCGGTGCTTCGATCTCAACAAACGATCCGAGGCCCTTCACCTCATCGAGGGATACGGTAGCTCCGCGGTAGGAATAATATTCCCTCCATTTCTCTACCTCAGCTGCGGGGAAAAATCCAAGACGGGAGAGGATCAGCTCTATCATCTCCCCTGATTCCACGACACAGTTCAGTTCCTCTCTGGCCTTGAGCCGGAACTCCTTTCTTTTCTCACCTTTGTAGGTGAGGATGCAGGATCCCCCGGCGTATCGCAGCCGGAGCGCTTCATCGGTCTGGCGAAAATCCCGGTGGGGGGAGTTGTAATAGATGTCCCGCTCATGAACCCGTTCAGGAACGCCCTCATGGCAATTGAGGAGCCGCTCCCGGATGGGTGCAAGGTCAGGAACCCGGGCTTTTATCTCGACTTCAAGCATGCCGTTTCCACAGGTATGTCTCTTCATCGCTATGTTAGCCTGTTGGTTGGAGCAGGAGAACGGGTGGTTCTGGCGATACCAATGGTTATGTATCTGCGGAATATAACTGATTGGTATGAAACCGGTCTTGATCTGCCTCTTCCTGATAGGGCTCTCTCTTGCGGGTTCGGTATCGGCTTCCGGGGATGCATCTGACTATGACTGGTATGGCTTGCTCATTGAAGCAAATCCATATGCAGGATGCCCCAGCTGTGTCTTCGCCTACGATAATGATGGCCTCCTCGATCCCAATCCCTACGCCGGATGTCCTGTCTGCGTCTTTGCATACGATGATGACGGGCTCCTTGACCCCAATCCCTACGCAGGGTGCCCCACCTGTGTCTTCGCCTATGATGATGACGGGCTCCCTGACCCCAATCCCTACGCAGGGTGCCCCACCTGTTCTTTCATATTCGATACAGGTATCGAATCAGACCTGAACTCCCCGGACAGCTGCCCGACCTGTGGAACTACACAATCCTCGCTGAAAACCGGGTACTCCTCCCTTAGCATATCATCGAATAATGCACCCGGATCCACACTCTATTCATTTGCAAACGGGACTCCCATTCCTGCGGATTATGTCTGTCCCATCCATGGGATTTACTGCCCGGATGACCCCCGTCCCATCGAAGATCGGCCGGGGTATGCTGATATTGTGTCCTATGAAAAGCCTGCCATGGTCTCACGAACCCTCCCGGAGACCACAGCGGAGTTTATGGAGCTGTTCACTACTGCAGTGTCGATCCCAAAATCGGGTCGCATGGATGGGATCCTCTACCGGTCTCGTTAGGGCCATCCCTCTTTTTTCAGCAAAAGTCCTGTCAGATCTCTTCCGACTCAACGCCTTCTTCTTCGTCCGATTCCTCGGGACATGATACACTATCAGGGATTCATCCTCTCCGCCTGGCTGAGGATACTGCATGGGCACCCTGGCATACACCCATTCCTGATCCAGGGTGGATACAATAATGTGATATCCCGCCCTTGTATGAGGAAGAGGTTCAGTTCATGGCACTACAGGAAGGAGACTTTATTACCTTGAGTTATACCGGCAGTATCGCGGGGAGCGTTTTTGATACCACCGATGAAGAGGTAGCAAAGGAGGCAGGGATCTACACCCCGGAGGGACTGTACGGCCCGGTGACCATCCGTGTCGGGAGCCACCATGTTATCCTCGGCCTTGACGAAGCCCTAGTTGGAAAAGAGGTGGGATTTGAAGGAGAGGTCGATGTCGGACCGGACAAGGCGTTCGGCCCTCATGATCCAAAGAAAGTGGAGGCGTTCAACAAGAATGCCTTCAAGGACAAGCCGAGGCTCGGTATGCACCTCAGCGTTGAGGAGAAGGGAGAGGGGACCGTTGTCGATGTCATCGGCAACAGGGTCCTCCTTGACTTCAACCACCCCTTTGCCGGCAAGGAGCTCCATTACTGGTACAGGATCGAAAGCCAGGTGACCTCGGTCGAGGAGAAGGTCAACGGGCTCATCCGCCTCTATGCCGGCCGGGACATGGAGACCGCGTTTGCTGATGGCATACTCACGATCACCCTCCCTCCGGGTATCAACTATGATCGTCGGTGGGTGCTCTGGAGAAGCCGCGTTATCGGGGAATCGCTTGAGCACATCCCGGAGATCAACGAAATTACCCTCGTCGAGACATTTAAGAGGAAAGAAGAAGCGGAGTAATCCGTTACCACTCTTTTTTTTCAGATTCACGTATTGTTCACCCTTTTTGAGGCGTCATAGTCAGAATACCGTCCGTATCAAATCAGCCGGCACATCCACCAGCGAACAGCCATTCACTTTCCAGGATGCCGGATCCCCTCAATCGTTCTCCGGAAAAATGGAGGCCATCAGCTATGCTATCATGTCAGAGAACGATAGTACTATGGTAATCGTATGCGGGCAAACGAACCAAGAAATCCCCAGAAATATTGGCAGGAGGATTACAATAAGTGGTGGAACCGGATGAACGGCACCCCTTTGAAAGAGAATCCTGTGATTGTCGGTTCTGAACGGAAAAAGTAGGATCAATCTGAACTAGTTACTTTTTTCCTTCTCCCTTCATGCCATCGTTGCAAGATATCCTCCCACAGTGAGATTCCCGTCAGCTACGTGAGCGATGAACAGGATTCCGGAAGATGAGGAGGAGGTAATCCATCCTGCCAATGAAATGGAGGTGACCCGTGTTTTGAGCAGCCTCTAAAAAAGAGGGAGCACCTGGATCCGGCAGGTAAGACCCGGTGTACGAAAGGATAGCACGATTCAATAATAGGAGATTTTTCAGGGTGAGTGGTAGAACATGGACTTTAGAGCTATTTTTTGGGATTCTGTCGCACTGATACGTAGTTCCTTCCGGAAAAAATGAAGAAAATCCCTGCTGAGTCAGTGCCCTTCACTCCGGCCGGGCGATCCCGCCAAACCCAGAGCTGCATCTTACGTCACCGAACGTCTGGGGAACAAACCGAAACCTCTTTTATGGGAATCGCACAATGAAGTTCTGTTCTGCATAGAACATTCGCCCCACCTGGAGCACAGCGGGATCCTCTCATTGGGAGCCTTCCAGAAGGGTTTTATGGTGCAGGACAAAACCCTCCGCGAGTTCTGCAACTCGCGCTACCTTGAAAAAGCCTGGTCACCTCGGCCTCCCCTTTCGCCGGGGTGATGAAGGCATTTTTCTTCTCGGTGATGGAGAGGAGCAGAGCCTCCGCTTGACGATTCACCCGGATTTCCTGATTCTGACTTCCTTCTTGTTGCCGATCACTGATCGTATTCTTATTCGGGGTATCGGAGCTGCTCAAGAGATAGACCTGAAAAAACGGCGACCAGAAACCACCATTCCGGCCTGAATCCAGTTCTGGCAGAGGATGAGCGAGGTCTCGTCCCGGCCTTACGCTGCATCCTCACTTTCACCCTGCCCGGGGCACAGCCTGTAGAGGAGGTGAGGAGATTGATTGACCATGAGCGGTGATCCGCCTCTCCTCCGATGCCCCAGCTGTGGTTCGCTGCTGACGTCCGCGATCGGAGATACGGGCATGTGGGAATGCCACTACCATCTCTGCCATGCGGTATTCCCGGCATTCATTTCCGGCGAGGCGTTTCAGGACGCCCAGGTCGTGGCAGAAGCTACTCCTCCCTATCTGCCAGGAGACCAGCAACACAGATCGAAATCTCTTTGATAATTGTCAGACAACTCTGTTCTGTTCTGCAAGGACACCATGCAGCCTTCTGGTGCACCACAGGATTCCTGGTTCCAGGGATCTTCACCTGGTTGGTTGATCGGTGCAGAACAACCCTCCGTGCGAGTGCAGGAACTCGCGCCACCTTGAATGCCTGGATCACCTCGGTCGCCTGGTAGGGCCGGGGTGACGATGGCGTTTCTGTTCTTTACGGGTATGACTCCCTGTCTTATTATTCATAAAAAGCATCTTTCGGTGCAAGATCCACCCCCTGTCACGAAGTTCGTGGTCAGATGCCTGGATATGGCTTTCCGCCCGTTATCCTGACTCCCCACATACCAGTTAGGAGTAACAGCCCCCGGGGATGGTGTTCTCATCCGTTCAGATAGTTCCTTTTCAGATTCGCGAAAAAGTTGTTCCAGCTGCCGTACTGCCGTCCCCGAATAGCAGGAAGGATTGAGCAGCCCCCGGGATGGTGCACTCATCCGTGCAGATAGTTCCTTTTCAGATCCGCGAAAAAGTCGTTCCACCTGTGTACTGCCGTCCCTGAATAGCAGGAAGGACTGAGCAGCCCCCGGGGATGGTGCCCTTATCCGTTCAGATAGTTCCTTTTCAGATTCGTGTAAAGGCGTTCCACCTGCTGTACTGCTGTCCCCGTGTAGCGATCAGGATTGAGCAGATCGTGGATATCCTGGCGGGAGAGCCACCGGGCGGCAGCAGGATCCTGCGCCAGTACCTCATCAAGCGGCTTCCCCTCGGCGAGGGCCTTCATGCTCGCGACGCGGACCATCTCGTGTGCCTGCTGCCGGTCCATCCCTTTCCCGGCAAGTGCGATCATCACGGACTCGGCCATGTTCACCCCGTGGAGGAGGTCGAGGTTCTTCCGGATGTTCTCCTCCCGGATGACCAGCCCTTCCAGCACCCTGGTAAGAAGACTGATGCAGTGGTCGGCAAGGATGGTCGCCTCGGGAAAGATCACCCGCTCGCAGGAGGAGTTCGTGAGGTCGCGCTCGTCCCAGAGGGTGTTGTTCTGGAGGGCCGGCTCGACTGCCGACCGGATCACCCGCGCCAGCCCGCAGACCTGCTCGCTCCTGATGGGATTCCTCTTGTGGGGCATCGTGCTCGACCCGACCTGCTTCTTCCCGAACGCCTCCTCAACCTCGGCGATCTCGCTCCGTTGCAGGGTCCGGAGCGCTATCCCGATCTTGTCAAGGGTCGTTGCCACGTTGGCAAGGAACATGAAGTACTCGGCGTACCGGTCGCGTGCGATCACCTGGTTTGATACCGCCACCGGGACGAGCCCGAGGAGTTCCATCATCCGGTCCTGGATCTCCATCCCCTTCTCCCCGAGAGCCGCCTGCGTTCCCACCGCACCGGTGAGCTGACCGACCGCGACCCGGGGGGTGAGCTCGGACAACCGGTCCAGGTGCCGCGCTGTCTCAGCCGCCCAGATGGCGAACCGGAGGCCATAGGTCGTCGGCACCCCGATTTGGCCATGCGTGCGGGCAGCACAAACGAGGTGCCGCGTGTCATGGCTCCGTTTCAGCAGGATGGAAAGGAGGTTCCGGAGTTTTGCATCGAGGAGCCCGAGCGATTCCTTCAGCTGGAGCCCGGTTGCAGTATCGAGGATGTCGTTTGAGGTCGCGCCATAGTGCACCCATCCCCCGGATTCCCCGCACACCTCGGCAATCGCTTTCACGATTGCCATCATGTCATGGTTGATCTCGGCCTCGATCTCCTTGGCACGGGAGAGGGATGCCCGTTTCGCGTTCTCTCCGATACGATCGGCAGCAGCCTCCGGGACCAGCCCGAAGTCGGCCCCTGCCCTGGCGAGAGCTGCCTCCGCCCGGACGATGCAGGCAAACCGGCTCTCCTCGGTCCAGACCGCACGCATCTCGGGAGTTCCGTACCGGTAATCGATGGGATGGATCGCCATATGCTGAAAGATTCTCCTTTGGAAGAATAAAAAACAGTCCGGGACAAAGAGTAGGTGATGGAGAATCCGGACGCCTATTTCCCGTACGAGTCGTATCGCCCGCACCAGAAAGAAATGCTGGCAAGCGTGGCAGCATGTGCACGGCAAGGCGGGATTGCCATGATCGATGCCCCGACCGGGAGTGGAAAATCGAGCGTGGTCGCAGCACTCCTCGCGGAGCGCTCCGGGAGGAAGATCTTTGTCGCGGTCCGGACGATCAGCCAGCTGAACACGTTTATCAGGGAACTCGAACTGATCCGGAAGAAGAAACGGCCGATCTCCTACTCCTATCTGATCGGGAAGCGGAGCCTCTGCATGCTTCCCGGGCAGGGGGACATCTACCGGAGATGCGAAGGGGTCAAGGCCGTGTCAACCAGCCTGATGCGGGAGAGGGCAGAAAAGGGATCGCTCGTCCCCTCTAAAGATCCCGTCATCACCCAGCAGATCCGAAAGCTCGATGATGAACACCCGGTCATCTGCCCCTACTATATCCGGAGCAGGGTGTTTTTGACCGGGGAGGGGAGCGGTCTCCGGATGGTCCCCTCCACGCCGCTGAAAGCCAAGGCAGAGCGGGTCTCGCGGGAGCTTGCCCGCCCGGGCGAGCTCCGGGATATCGGTGCCGGGATCTGTCCCTATGAAATGCTCCTCCTCGCAGCCCAGCGGTCTGATGTCATCGTCGTGAATTATCACCACATCTTCGATGAGGATATCAGGAATCAGCTTTATGGATCACTTGGGATCGAACCGGCTGATGCGATGCTCCTGATCGATGAAGCCCACAACTGCGGCGAGGTGATGACCGGGATCATGAACGTCGTGGTCGGTGAGCAGGTCCTTGCCCAGGCCGACCGGGAGATTGCTGCGATCCGCCGCCATCTGAAGAGCGCAGCAGCCATCGGGCAGATCATTTCGAATATCGCCCTCTTCATGCAGGGGCTGAAGAACTCGCACGAGACGGAGGACTGGTTTGATCCTGCCATCTTTGACCGGATGGTGGTCCGGGGCTCTCTCTACAAGGATATGGCCGAGGTGGTTGAAGACCTGATGAAGATCAGCGAATACATCAGGGAGAAGAACATGATGGCCGGCGAGTACTCCATGAGTGCCACTGAGATGCTCACCGCATTCCTCGTCAGGATCTCATGCTCATCAACCGATCCGGGATACCTGACAGTGTACCGGAAAGAGGAGCCGGATATCTTCCTCGAGGTGAGGAGCATCGACCCCTCAGACCGGCTCCGTGACCTCGCCCTGTCCCACCACTGCACCGTCCTCATATCGGGAACGCTGGCGCCGCTCGAGTCCTATCAGCGGTACTTTTTCGGCGACCTGGCGGTGACCGGCTGCTCGCTTCCCAACACGTTCCCGAAGAAGAACCGGATGGTCCTCTGCGCAGGGGACATCACGACCGCGTTCTCGATGCGCGAGAACCGGGAGAACTCGGCCCGGGTAGCCCAGTATATCCAGCATTTTGCGCGGCTGAAGGGGAATATCGCGGTCTACTTCCCCTCCTACCAGATCCTCGACACCTATGCCCGGCTGCTCGCCGCTCCCCTTGCCTCCCGGAACCTGATCATCGAGCCGAAGGATGCGAGAGATGCCGGTGAGGCGCTTACGACCTTCCTCTCGCTCCCCTCCAAGGGGAAGTCCGGGATCCTCTTTGCGGTTGCCGGCGGAAAATGGAGCGAGGGGCTCGATTACCGAGGAGAACTCCTCTCAGGTGCCATGGTGATCGGCCTCCCCCTCGCCCCCTTTAACCAGGTACGAAAGATGACGATCGATTATTTCCGGCACAAGTTCGGGCCGGACGGCGAGTTCATCTCATATACCCTTCCTGCCCTGAACCGTGCCGAGCAGGCGATAGGGAGGGTACTCCGGACTCCCGAAGACCGGGGTATCCTTGTGCTCGGTGAGAAGCGGTTCCTGGAGCCACGGGTGAAGGCCGGCCTCCCGGGCTGGATCCGCGAGGAGATGGTGGAATGCACCGCAGAATCATTCGGCGAGGTGATGAAACGGTGGAAGTGATCGAGGGATCAGCCCGATTCGGCCTCTGGTATGTCCACGTCCGCTGGTCAGGAACTACTGTGTACCAGGTCCGGTTCAGCCGCACCCCCGTACGTGGACCAGTCCCTGTCCCCATCACCCAGTACCTCTCCGGCAGGATCGTTGACCTTTCCACGCTCACCTGCGGGTCTCCCCCAGCCGGGGAACACTATGCCCGGATCTACGGGGAAGTACAGCGGATCCCATATGGAGAGACCGCGACCTATGGAGAGGTTGCAGAATGGTCGGGGACGACCGCGAGGGTGGTCGGGCAGGCCCTCTCGCGGAATATCCTCCCGCTGATCATCCCCTGCCACCGGGTGGTAGCGCGGGACGGAATCGGGGGATTTACCCCTGATCCCGCGATAAAAGTGGATCTTCTGGCGATGGAAGAGAGGAGCAAACAGCAAAGTAGGAGAAGGACTGAGGACTGATGATGATGAAAGGGCCTAGATCAGGCACCATGAGATCTGGTGCCCGCAACAGGATTGCAGGGAAGGGATCCGGAGAAGAGAAGTGCTCCGGGCTGCACGGGAAGGCCATGGCGTGAAACCGCAGGGAGAGAAAAGAGGCGTGGTATGAGGTCAGCAATCGTCCTTGTCGGAGGGGAAGCCAGGCGGGTGAACGGCATGGAGAAGTATTTCTTCAGGTATCTCGGAAAGACCTTCATCGAACGGCTGATCGATGCCCTCCGGCCTGCAGTGGACGAGATCATCCTTGTGGCAAAGGACGATGAGCACTGTGAACGGTTCGCCCATATCTACGAAGCCCGGTGTGTCCACGACATCAGGAAAGGCATGGGGCCGATCGGAGGGCTCCATGCCGGGGTTGCGGCCTGCAAGGGCGATCCCATCTTCGTCTGCGCCTGCGATATGCCCTGCATCGACACCATGGTCGTCTCAGCCCTCTTTGATGCATTAGGGGACTACGATGCCGCGATCCCGTCCTGGGACACGGAGATGCTCGAACCGCTCCATGCCGTGTACCGGAAAGATCCCCTTCAACACTATCTTGAAGATCCCCCTTCCCTCTCGCTCCGTTCCCTGGTAAAGCACCTCAATGTCACCTTTGTCCCGGTGGGCCGGATCCAGGCCATCGATCCGGACCTTTCCACGTTCACCAACATCAACAAACTCGAGGATCTGGAGTATCTCGGCCGCGAAGATTCCGATTGACCGGTTCCATGCCCGGCTGATATCATATCCTGAAGAGAAGCCATTGGGGATTCTGCCGTGAAAAGAATGGGGGAGAGGCAGAGTTCAGAACGTACAGGCCATCTTTTTCAGGGGCGATCCCGCAGGATTGCCTTCTTTTGGCACCCTGATCTGGACCTGTGCGGAGAGTTCATTCCCGGAAAATTCGATCAAATACTTTCCCTGGGACCGGATGGTGAGATCTTTTCCGGTGTCTGTACTGTATCCCCGTCCAAATCCTTCCTTTGCGACGATCTGCCCTGAAGCACGCTCGCGGACGGTCACCTCAAACCATGCAGCGGGGCTGATGGTGGTGACGGTCTCTGTCTTCTCTCCCCGGTCAGTGTATTTACTGTCATACCAGATCGTCCGGGTGGTCATATTCGGTGAGAAACAGATCTCGATCACGAGGGGCGGCTTCTGGAGGTCGTATGTGAAGGCGGTCCGGTTGTTCTTCAGTGCGAGGGTGCTATAGTAAATACCCATGTATTCTACCATGGAGGGAGTAATTTCGGGGAGGCGGGTGCCTGACATGGTCGATGCCGGGATGGCCTCTGTCGGGTATGGGGTGGCAGGGACCAGATACCCGGCTTCACCGGGAGCCGGGGTCGGTGTGGTGGTCGTTGTGCTCCCTCCGTCTGTCCCGGCAGCAGTCGGGGTTGCCTTTGCTCCGCTGATACCCCCTTTTGAAGCGGCAGTACCCCCTTGAGCTGCTGAACCGGTATTCTTGTCAGGGGGAGAGATGCATCCGGAAAAGCATACCATGGCCACAATGACGAGTATGCAGATAATGCCTGTCCTCGTTCCCGTCATAAGGGGAGGGTGCTGCTCGAGCCCATATATTGATTATTCCGGATAATGTTAATGGAGAGGATGCATTCAGACAGGCCAGAATGCCGCCAATCCGCAGATATAAGAGAGGGCGTGTCAGTCCGTGATGAACACAGCCGCCGCAAGGACGGTGGTCCAGAGCCCTGATTTGTCACCCTGGGCAGACTGGCAGATATTCGTGGTCTTGATGATCTTGCCGCTTGCCTTGTAGATCTGTTCCCGTTCCTGCCAGGCCTGGTTGATATCAAACTCGATCCCGAGGGTAGTTGCAAGCATGGTGGCTGCAAGGTCCTCTGCATAGTCCCCGGTCTTCTCCGCTGTTTCGCCGTATGCGTGGTGCTCTGAAAGGTACCCGTACTCCTGTGAGTCCTTCGGGAGGGCGAGCCCAATCGCCGCAGAGATCAGGCGGTTCGGTTCGTTGGTCTCGTTCTTGGCCATGACACAGTAGGTGATGCTGCCCGGCTCAAGGCACCGTGCCCCTTCCTCAACCGTCACCAGTCTGCAGAAGGGAGGGAAGATGCTCGATACATAGACAAGGTTGTACTTCTCGATCCCCGCCCTCCGTAGTGCAAGCTCGAACGATGCGAGACGATCTTTATGTACACCAACACCCTTGGTGAAAAATATCTTGGAGGGTACGGCCATGATCATAACTGAGGATTAGGCAAACTTAAAATTTATTATTCAGAAAACGAACACTTAAAAAGCGTTCATTCCGATATCGAAATGGTTTAACCCTGTTAAATAAAGAAAAAACAGTCAATTATTCTTAGATTGTGAAAAGAAGATATTATAAAAATAATTGAGGGAGTGCTGCGGCACGCGGATTTGATCGCATTTTCCTCTCCAGGACCGGTGTTTTCTCCGTTCCGCTACCTATTAAATGTAATCCTGCGCATTACGTATGGAACGATGAAGGCGGTTCTGGGTCTAGAGGATGGCACATTTGTGCTTGGGCAGGGTTTTGGAACGGAAGGGGAATGTGCGGGTGAACTGGTCTTCTCCACCCAGATGTCGGGATACATGGAGGCTCTGACTGACCCGAGCTATCACGGGCAGATCCTGATGTTCACCTTTCCCACCATTGGCAATTACGGGGTTGACAAGAGGAACTTCCAGCACCCGAAGGTGTGGGCGATGGGATGTGTGACCCGGGAGATCTGCGATGCACCCGAGGCATATCCCCGCATTGCCGATTATTTTGCTGACCGGGGGCTCCTTGGCATCCAGGGAGTCGATACCCGGATGCTCACCATCAAGACGAGGGAGAAGGGAACCCTGCGGTCGGCCCTTGTTGTCGGGGATGACAACGGGGAGTATGCGGTCAGCTGCGCACGAGACGTCCCCCCGATCTCGGAACGAGCGCTCATCCCTGCCGTCTCCTGCCGGGAGCCATACCATATCCCGGGGCCAGGCAAGCGTATCGCGGTGCTCGACCTTGGCATCAAGAAGAACATGGTCCTCTCTCTCCTGGCACGGAAAGCGGACCTCCATATCTTTCCCCACGATACCCCTTCAGACCAGGTCATGGCTTGCCGCCCCGATGCCCTCTTCATCAGCAATGGCCCCGGGGACCCGGTCCATGCCACGGGAGCGATCCGCTGCATCAGCGATCTTGCCGGCACGCTCCCGATCTTCGGGATCTGCATGGGGATCCAGGTATGCGGGCTTGCCCTCGGGGGGAGCACCTACAAGATGAAGTTCGGACACCGCGGGAGCAACCAGCCGGTGCGGTACAAGGACGGGAGTATCTATATCACGACCCAGAACCATGGATTTGCCGTCGATGCCGATTCCCTCCCCGAAGGATGCCGGGTGCTGTACTCGAACGTGAACGATGGCTCTCTCGAAGGTTTCGAGAACGGGTATCTCGATATCACCTGTGTGCAGTTCCATCCGGAAGCCCATGGCGGACCGAGGGACACCGAGATCCCCTTCTTTGATACGATGTTCCGGAGGCTCGAATAATGCCGAAGAAGCCGGAGATCAAAAAAGTCCTCCTGATCGGATCCGGGCCGATCCAGATCGGGCAGGCGGCAGAGTTCGATTTCTCGGGCACGCAGGCATGCCGGGCACTCCGCGAGGAAGGGGTGAAGGTGGTCCTTGTCAACTCGAACCCGGCAACCATCCAGACCGATCCCGAGACGGCCGATGTGATCTATGTCGAGCCGATCAGGGCAGAGATCATCGAGAAGATCATTGAGAAGGAGCGGCCGGATGGGATCCTTTCCGGGATGGGGGGCCAGACCGGGCTGAACATGACAGCCGAGCTTGCCGAGCGGGGGGCGCTTGCAAACGTGCAGGTGCTCGGCACCCCTCTCGAGGCGATCTACCAGGGGGAGGACCGGGAGAAGTTCAGGACCCTGATGGAGGAGATCGGCGAGCCGGTGCCAAAGAGCATGATTTTAAACTCGCTCTCCCAGGTGGACGAGGCACTCGCCATTGTAGGGCTCCCTGCCATCATCCGGCCTGCCTACACCCTCGGGGGGTCAGGGGGGGGGATAGCCCATACCCGGGACGAGCTGATCCGGATCATCGAGATAGGGCTGACCCGCTCCCGCATACACCAGGTGCTCGTAGAGGAGAGCGTGGTCGGGTGGAAGGAGATCGAGTTCGAGGTGATGAGGGATGCTGCTGATACCTGCATCATCGTCTGCGGAATGGAGAATGTGGATGCCATGGGGATCCACACGGGTGAGAGTGTCGTGGTCGCCCCGATCCTGACGCTCCGTGACGATGAGTTCCAGCTCCTCAGGAGCGCCTCGATCAAGATCATCCGGGCGCTGGACGTCCAGGGAGGGTGCAACATCCAGTTCGCGTACAAGGACGGAGATTACCGGGTGATCGAGGTGAACCCACGGGTCTCCCGGTCGAGTGCGCTGGCCTCCAAGGCGACCGGATACCCGATCGCCAGGGTCGCGGCAAAGATCGCGATCGGGCTCCACCTGGATGAGATCACGAACTCGGTGACCGGCTGCACCCCGGCATCTTTCGAGCCGGCCATCGATTATATCGTCGTCAAGGTCCCCCGCTGGCCGTTCGACAAGTTCAAGAACGCCGACCGCACCCTCACCACCGCGATGAAGAGTACGGGCGAGGTGATGGCGATTGGGAGGTGCGTGGAGGAGGCGTTCAAAAAGGCGCTCCGGTCGCTCGATACCGATGTGTATAAGCACACGAACGCAAACGAGATCCGGATGATCCTTTCCCGGCCGACCGATGAGCGGTTCCCTACGCTCTTCGATGCCTTCAAGGCCGGGTTCCCGCTCGCCGAGATACAGGACCTGACGGACATCGCCCCCTTCTTCCTCGAAAAGATTAAGAATATTGTCGATCTCGAGCAGCGGCTCTCCGATTCGGCAACAAAGGGCGATATCATCCTGGCACGGAAGTACGGCTTCACCGAGCCGGAGCTTACCGCACTGACAGGGATCAGTCCCGCTGATATCCGTGAGATTGCCGGGGACCCGGCCTACAAGATGGTCGATACCTGCGCCGCAGAGTTCCCGGCGACGACCCCTTACTTCTACTCCACCCTTGACAAAGAGTGTGAGATCCCGCCAAACGACCGGAACAAGGTGCTGATCCTCGGGTCAGGCCCGATCCGGATCGGGCAGGGGATCGAGTTCGACTACTGCACGGTCCATGCGGTCAAAGCGCTCCGGGAGGAACAGGTCGAGGTGCACATCGTCAACAACAACCCCGAGACGGTCTCGACCGACTTCGACACCTCGGACCGGCTCTTCTTCGAGCCGATGGCGCTCGAGGACATCCTGAACATCCTTGAAAAAGACCATTACTCAGGCGTAATGGTCCAGTTCGGCGGCCAGAATGCCGTGAATCTCGCCGTACCCATCCACGAGGAGCTGATCCGGCGGGGCATGGACACCCGCATCCTTGGGACGACCCCGGACTCGATGGATATTGCAGAAGACCGGGACCGGTTCTCAGAGCTGCTCCGCGATCTCGATATCCCGAGCCCCCCCAACAGCTCCGCCTATTCACTCGGGGAGGCTCGTGAGAAGGCTGCCGCTATCGGTTACCCGGTCCTTGTCCGCCCCTCCTACGTCCTCGGCGGGAGAGCGATGGAGATCGTCCACGACGAGATCGAGCTCGAGTCCTACATGAAGGAGGCGGTCAGGGTGAGCCGGAACCACCCGGTGCTGATCGATTCGTTCCTCCAGAACGCGATCGAGCTCGACATTGACGCGGTCTGCGATGGCGACGAGGTCCTGATCGGTGGGATCATGGAGCACATCGAAGAAGCGGGGGTCCATTCCGGGGACTCGGCCTGCGTTATCCCCACGCAGTCGCTCTCCCCGGCAGTGCTCGAAAAGGTGAGGGATTACACGACCCGGATCGCGCTCGGGATCGGGGTGGTAGGGCTCGTCAACCTCCAGATGGCGGTCAAGGGAGAGACAGTCTACATCCTCGAGGCAAACCCACGGGCGAGCCGGACAGTGCCATTCGTCTCGAAGGCCACCGGGATCCCGCTTGCAAAGATCGCAGCGAAGGTGATGATAGGCAAGAAGCTGAAGGACCTCGGGATTGGGGAGCCCCATATCTGCCACACCGCAGTTAAGGAGGTGCTCCTGCCGTTCAATAAGCTCCCGGGTGTCGACACGGTGCTTGGGCCGGAGATGAAGAGCACCGGCGAGGTGATGGGGATCGACTACGACTTTGGCCGTGCCTATTACAAGGCCTGCATCTCGGCCGACAATGAACTCCCGGTCCGGGGGAACATCTTCATATCGGTCATCTCCGAGCAGAAGGACGAGGTTATCCCGATCGCCCGGAAGCTCCGCGAACTTGGTCTGGCCCTCTATGGGACATCGGGGACGGTGGACTACCTCTCGGATGCCGGGATCGATGCCCACCTGATCCGGAAGGTCCAGGAAGGTTCGCCGAACGTGATCGACCTTCTCCGGAAAGGGGAGATCCGGCTGATCATCAACACACCCTCTGACAAGCAGTCGCGGCAGGACCATTACCAGATCATGCGGGCTGCCGTTGATTACGGGGTCCCGTATATCACGACAGTCCAGGCCGCACGGGCCGCAGCGTACGCAATCGAGGCGATCAAAAAGGAGCGGATCACGATCGAGCCACTGGCACATTATCACCAGTAATCAACGGAACCCGATTCACTTTTCAATTCTGCTTTTTACGAAAGTAGTACCGAAGTATCATCCTGCAGGCATGTTTCTCAATGGTGAATCAGGTATTTTTTCCATCACCAGTGCCTCCGGCACTTCATCCATTACTCTCGACCGAACGGTAGTCAAAGGAGCTCCTGTGAAAATTCCTCCAGTATTATTTCTCATCTATGCATCTGTCTAAAAGGTGAACCAGGTGATTTTTTACGTATCTTACATGAAAATTCTGGAGAGGTAGGAGGTATTGTAATTGCGATCTCCGAAAAAATGAGACCTTATACTTCCCCTGAATAGGTGATCCTGATCTCTGCACAGTCCCGGAGGAAGTCGATGCTCAGGATCTCGAAATCCTGGACGGGAAGGCTGGTCCGTTCGCGGAGATCAGCGAGCATCTCGTCCTTCTTCTCCCGCTTTATCAGGTCGATCTTCTCATACCGCACGGTCATCTGGAACTGTGAACGGTTGAATCCCCATTCCTTGTCAAGGACCCAGAGGGTTCCGATAACGAGAAGATCCACTACCAGTTGCAGGGCATAGGAGGACAATCCCCAGAGTACAGCGTTCAGGATCGGCAGGGCTGCCATCACGAACAGGTAGGTCATCTCCCGGATCGGGACGGTCTCGGTCCGGTACCGGAGGATCGAGAACAAGGCAAACAGGCCAAACCCCGCCGCAATTGACAATTCGATGCTCGTGAACAACCCCATGATGAAATAGATCACGGTATTGAAGGCAAGGAACGTAAAGGCAAAATTGTTGCACCGCCCTCTCGGGTAGTAGATCAGCCTGATGATAACGAACGCCGACAGGAAGTTGATGATAAATCCGGCAAGGAACAACCCGATCGACAAGCTCAGCATGCTGCCGTACCTCCGCCGGATAATTTTGAGAGGAAGAGCAGGTTCTCCTTGAACCGGTTATGCTTCAGCCAGGAATACAGGAGCGACACTCCGATACAGTACTTGGAAAACGCCCTCTTCCTGATGCTCATCCCATGAAGCGCCAGGAGTGCCGGGGAGTTCTTCACTCCCTTTTCGTACTTGATCTCCCCGATCACGAGGTCAGGGTACGAGATCACCTTCTCCCCGTCTCCAAACATTATTCCGGTATCCAGGGTGATTCGTTCGGGGATTTTTTTGGAGACGAGGGTACACCTGTTATACACTGTCCAGAGAACGGGATGAAATGCCCGGCAATCGTATGGAAATGCTGCCCTAAGGAACGCCACCTGGTCGGGTGAGAATCCGGAAGTAGACCAGGATTTCCTGATACGGCTCTTTTCGGTGGATCCCTTGTTGGTCTTCTTTTTTACTTCGAGGTAGGTCTCATCCGACGTATCGTAATGCCGGAGCCTCAGCTTGAACCGGTTGCCTTTCCTGTTATGATGCTCCAGGTAGGTAAGAAACGAGGGCGTATCATAGTACATAGTCTCATATCTCCCGATCTTGATACCCTGTATCTCGAGTATCCTGTAGGAGCCAGCCAGTGTCCGCACGAGTTCCCTGCACTGCCCAAGAGTCATCAGGTGCTTGCTCTCCACCCGGGTCAGGAGCTGGGCTTTTGTTTCTTCCAGCTCGGAGAGGGAGATACTCTCACATTCGCTGATCACCGAGCAGAGCGCAGGTTTTTCACCTGGATTATACGGCATGACCGTCTCCCGCTGTCCTATCGCCATAATCATCCGAACCCGTGATACAACGACCGGAGCAGGGCGCTGCCCACTTCAATCAGTACCGATGACGCTGATATCATCCGGGGAAACAAGGTATTGACTGGGTGATTTGTCCGGAACGAGCTGGCGGGCTGTGATAAGCCAATGTCACTACTGGTGAGTGGTGCTGATACGGTAGTGGTCTTCCCTCCAGTCACCATCACGCTGGTGTGGAAGTCCTGGTACCCTGTTTTGGAGATCTTCAGCTCGTGGGATCCGTCAGAAACACCAGTCAGGGTAAGAGGGGAGAGTCCCCTGTAGGTACCGTCAAGGGAGACCGTGGCCCCTCCCGGGGTGGTGGTCACCGAAAGGGTCCAGGTCTCCGTGCCGGGTGGTGCCTTTGTCGGGGCAGTAGTTGGAGTTGTCAAGGAAGTGGAGGTCGACCCGATCTGATCCTTCAGTGACGCGACCACACTTGCCATCTGACCGGCCGTGACCGATACCCCGGTTGAATAGTCCTGGTATCCGGGGCTGGTGACGGTGATCTGGTGTGTCCCACTCAAGACCCCGGTGATGATGACCGGGGTCACCCCTTTATACGCACCGTCAAGGGAGACACTTGCCCCCCTCGGGGAAGAAGTCACAGAGAGGGTCCCCGTCCCTGATTGTGCAATGGTGGGGACCCCGGGGGTACCCGGTTTTCCCCGTGGATTCGTACCTGGATTCATGGGATTCGTGCCTGAACCTGGATTGGTACCTGGATTCTGGTTGTTCGATGCCCCGGCGTTCGTCACGATACCTGCTATAGTAAAGCTGGTTATTTCCGTACCGGGGGTATAGATTCCCCCGGAGTAGAGGCCGTCAGTCACCGAACCGGTTGACCTGCCTCCGGTATACACAACGTAGGTCCCGCCCTTCTCCAGGTCGGGTGAACAGAGTACGATTGACTGGTAAGTCTTCGTCGGCATGAAGGTGAGGATGTCCTTGCCATCGTCGAATTCGATATGCACCAACGTGCCTGCCGGCTGGGCTGATGCAAATGTCAGCATTACCGCATACTGGGTCGATGAGGTGCCAGGGGCCTGTGCCATACCTGAACTGCCTGCTGCGAGGAGATACCCCCCTGTCATCCTGAAGATGCCCAGGTAATCCAGTGCACCATTGCCGTTGTTTGTCGGACCGTTGACGATCACGGTGCCACTGGTCATCTCGATCGGCCCATTGACATCAATCCCGTCTCCATTGGCATCGATCACGATATACCCGCCGTTAATATGCAGGTAATTGGCACCGGTAGCAGTGAAGGCATTCTGGTCAGGCCGACCAGGTACCACAGAGGCGTCATCGCTGCTGATGATGTTTATCCCGTCATCGCTGGCAACGATATGCATCGTTCCGGCATTCAGGGTGATGACGGCACTTTCCATACCCTCGTAGGATTTCGTAATGCGCAGGTCCCCCCCGTTAATCTCCAGGGTGGAATCTGAATGTATGCCGTCATCCCCTGAGGAGACCGTGATAGTGCCGCCGTTAATAGTCATACTGTCATTCGAGTGGATCGAATCATCGGATGAGTCGAGGGTGATCGTGCCGCCTGATACCGTGAGGGCACCCCCGGCTTTCAGCCCCTTGGCGCTCCCGGTATCACTTTCTGTTTCGGATGGTTCCATGCCCCGTGGACCCCACGTATCTGAGGTACTCCCCATGCCGCTGCCTCCCCCTGAGGTGACCGTGATTTCACCGGCACTGATACTCAGGCTGGTTTCCGCCTGGATACCATCTTCTCCAGCGGTAACAGCGATTGTTCCACCCTCGATGGAGATAATGCCTTTTTCGGCATCTTCATCATTGTTGGACTGGATTCCGTCCCCGCCTGCTTTCACGGTGATGGTCCCGTCCCTGACGGTGACAGAGTCTCTTCCCTTGATACCATCATTCACCGCAATCACGGTAATCTGTCCTCCGTTAATCCTGAGGTCGTCCTTGACCGAAATACCGTGATTATAGCTTGCAGAGACGGTGAGTGAACCATCGCCGTTGATCGTGAGATCGTCATTAGTGAATAGTGCTGCATCGGGTTCATCCGATTCTGCATCTTCAGCGATAAACGAATCTCCATCAGTGACATAATTTTTCGTTCCTTCTGCAAGGGTGATCACCGTTTTCTCTGCGTTGACGACATAGATCGGAGCACTCGCAGAACAGGCAATGGTTGCTCCGTTCAGGACAAGCTTTACCATTTCCTCGTCCTTTGCATCTACCCGTATCTGGCCATCCTTCAAAGTGCCGCTGATGGTGTAGGTGCCACCGGATGAGATGGTGAGGGTGGTGCCATCAACCGTCGCCCCGCTTCCCTCAACAGTGATCGAACTGCCTTTCAGAGTAACAGAAGTAACTCCGGAATCAGTTCCAGCTGTCTCCGCATTCACCCAGCCGGTAAAAGTGACGGCTATGATGAATGCCAGGATCAATGCAGTCATGCTTTTCATTGTCGTTAGTCTCCTTTAGCTCACTCCATTCCTCATTTTCAGCCCGGTTCGGGGGTGCCAGTTTTCCGGCGGACTCCCCCTTCCCTGAACGATCGGAATGGTGCCGATTGTCAAATTTACTGTAGATAATGTATAGTATACATTACATTATGTAAATACTTTTTTCTATGTTCGTCCTCAATGGGGACAAACGGATCCTCCTGAGAACCCTTGTTGTCACCCGCTGGCTCCAGGAGGCGGGAACAAAAAACGGGATCTGCCAAGAGAACAAGAAGGAGGACAGGACCTCCTCCATTCCTCCGACCTCGTTGATTCCAGACTGCTCCCTTCTTTTTCCGGGCGTGGGTTCTGGTAGTATTATTATCCACGACGTCGAACCGATCAGGTACATTTGTGCTTGCAGCACGGAGCGATACCATGGGAAAAGGAACTGTTGTGATGGCGTATTCGGGAGGCCTTGACACCTCCATATGCATCCCGCTCCTCAAAGAGCGGTATGACTACGACCGGGTAGTGACCGTGGCCGTCAATGTCGGCCAGGGAGACGAAGAGATCGCCGTCGCGACAAAGAAGGGGGAAAAGTTCGCCGATGCCCACTATACGATCGACTCACGGGATAGGTTCGTCACCGAGTTTCTCTTCCCGGCTATCCGGGCGAACGGGTCCTACGAGGGATACCCGTTGGGTACTGCACTCGCGAGGCCCCTGATCGCCGAGGAAGTGGTCCGGGTCGCCCTCCGGGAGAAGGCAAGGACTGTAGCCCACGGATGCACCGGCAAGGGGAACGACCAGCTCCGGTTCGACTTCATCTTCCGGATAGCCGGCCTTGAGGTAGTCGCCCCGATCCGTGAGCTGAACCTCACCCGCGAATGGGAGATCGAGTACGCAAAGGAGCACAAGATCCCGGTCCCGGTCATGAAGGAGAAGCCCTGGAGTATCGACGAGAACCTCTGGAGCAGGAGCATCGAAGGAGGGCGGCTGGAGGACCCGGCGTACCACCCGCCTGATGAGATCTTCGGGTGGACCATCCCGGTCGAGAAGGCCCCGGACAAGCCCGAGCAGATCACCCTTGAGTTCCTGAAGGGGATCCCTATCAAGATGAACGGCGAAGCCATGAGTGGGCGCGACCTGATCACAAAACTGAACATCGTTGCCGGAAAGCATGGGATCGGCCGCTCCGACATGATCGAGGACCGGATCCTCGGGCTGAAGGCACGGGAGAACTACGAGCACCCGGCTGCCACCGTCATCCTCGCCGCCCATGCCGACCTCGAGCAGCTCACCCTCACGCGGCAGGAGCTGGCGTTCAAGCGGATCGTTGATGACAAGTGGTCCGAGCTCGCCTACATGGGCCTCGTCCACGAGCCGCTCTTCCATGACCTGAACGCGTTCATCACCGAATCGCAGCAGAAGGTGAACGGGAAGGTGGACCTCCAGCTCTACAAGGGGTGCTGCCGGGTGCTCGGCCGGTTATCCCCCGAGGGGATCTACTCCGATGATCTGGTCTCATTTGACAGCACCACGATCGACCAGTGCCACGCGACCGGGGTCTCGGCTTATTACGGGATTCAGGCCCGGCTGGTCGAGGAACGGAAGAAAAAATAAAGGGTAAAAGAGCTCCGCTCATCACCCTTTTCGATAGAAGACGCTCATGTATTTTCATACTGCACACTCAACCGCCAGGTGGTTTCTCCTCCAAAAAGACCACCTCTCCTTCCTAAAGATTTACCTCAACTCACGCTACAGGTACATTCAGGAGGTCCTTCCAAGGACACCTCCCCACCGATGAAGATCCTCTGGAAGTACCTGAAACCGCAGAAGTGGCTGATCCTTGTTGCCCTGATCCTGGCAGCGATCAGCCAGTTGCTGAACCTGATCGACCCGGTCATCTTCGGGAAGATTATCGATGATTATGCACTGAATCCCGCGAATCTGCCGGAGGCTGAACTGGTATCCTCGGTCCTCTTCTGGCTCGGGGTAGCCATCGCGATCGCCCTGCTTGCCCGGCTCGCACGGGCCTTCCAGGATTATCTCGTGCGACTAATTGTCCAGAAGTTCGGCATGCAGATCTTCAACGACGGCCTGAAGCAGACGCTCCGGCTCTCCTACAGTGAATTCGAGGAGACACGGAGCGGGGAGACCCTGTCGGTGCTGCAGAAGGTGCGGACGGATACCCAGATCTTCATGAATACTGCCATCAATGTCCTCTTCTCCTCCCTCATCGGGATGGGATTCCTGATCGGGTATGCGGTGACAAAGAGCTGGCTGCTGATACCGGTGTTCCTCATCGGCATTGTCGTGCTGGGATCGCTCACCGGGCTTCTCTCGAAGAAGATCAAGACTACGCAGCGCGAGATCAACCGGGAGACAAACAAGATGTCCGGGGTGATCACCGAGTCCCTGCGGAATATCGAACTCGTGAAAAGTCTCGGGCTGACCTTTCCGGAGATCCGGAGGCTGCGGGAGCATAACCTGAAGATCTTCACCCTCGAGATGACGAAGGTGAAAAAGGTCCGGACGCTCACCTTCCTGCAGGGGACGACGCTCTCCATCTTGAAGAGTTCGATCCTCTTCATCCTGCTCTGGCTGATATTCCGGAATGTCCTCACCACCGGCGAGCTGATCTCGATGCAGTTCATCTCCACGACCATCTTCGGTCCCCTCCAGGAGCTGGGCAGCTTCATTCTGAGTTACCGGGAGGTCGAAGCGTCCGTGAACACGTTCGATCAGCTGATGCACAAACCGATCGAGCAGAACCCTGAGAACCCGATCATCGTTGAAGACCTGGAATCCATCCGTTTTGCGGACGTGGTGTTCCGGCACAGGACCGCCTCGTGCAACGCAGTTGACGGGATAACATTTGAAGTGAAGAGGGGAGAGACGATCGCATTTGTCGGTCCCTCCGGTTCGGGCAAATCGACGCTCGTGAAGCTCCTGGTCGGGTTGTACCGGCCTGTCAGCGGTGAGATCTATTTCAACGGCCACCCCTCATCCCAGATCAGGTATAACCCGCTGCGCCGCCAGATCGGGTTCGTTGCGCAAGAGGCGCAGCTATTTGCCGGAACCATCAGGGAGAACCTCCTGTTCGTCAATTCTGATGCAACGGACCAGCAGATCCGGGATGCCCTCCACAAGGCTGCGTGTGATGATCTTGTCGCCCGTTCCTCGAAGGGGATTGATACGATCATCGGGGAGGGCGGCATGAAACTCTCCGGCGGCGAGAAGCAGCGGATCTCAATTGCCAGGGCGATCCTGCGGCGTCCCCGGCTGCTGATCTTTGACGAGGCAACCTCATCCCTTGATTCACTGACAGAGCAGGATATCACGAATACCATCCGTGATATCTCGCTCTCCCGTGAGCAGATCTCCATCCTGATCGCCCACCGCCTGTCCACGATCATGCACGCCGACGTGGTCTACGTACTTGAGAAGGGGAAGATCGTGGAGACGGGTTCGCACGACGCACTTCTTGCCCAGAAGGGGCTGTATTACGCGATGTGGCGCCAGCAGATCGGGGAACGGAGGAAGGGAGTGAACAGAACGTAACACTCTCCCGTAATCCTGCTCTCCTGTCAACCAACAGGATCCCAATGATGCTCTGCCTTCCGGATGGGGGTCATCAGGCATTCATGAAAATTTTGATAGTGTCGCAGAGGGTGCTATGCAGCCCGGTACCAGTATGACCGGGCCAAAGGTGTTGCATCAGGAAAGGGCCCCAATGGGTACCGCCTCATGAAATATTCCACTTCCGAATAGCGACCAAAACAAGGTCCCCTCTGAAAGGATGGATACACCAGACAGAGGCAGAGATGCAAAAAAATTATTTGTGAATCTTGTTCAGCAGGTTGCTCACCATATCGGGAGCACGGTCCTTCAGGCCAAAGGCCAGGATAACAGCGATACCGACTCCGATGCCGATGCCCACTCCCCATGCTATCGGAGTGACGAAGGTGTAGATGATCGTCAGATCGATCAGCAGCTGGGAGAGGGCGAGGATGACAATGACGAAGTAGAAGAATATCCGCAGAGCCACGAGGATGACGCCGAGGAACTCGATATCCTGTGTCTTGCCCCATGCCTGGATGAGATCCAGCAGGTAATCGATCAGAATGAATCCGGCAATCAGGATGATCAGGAACATCGCAATGTGGGGGAGGTACAAGATGAAATCCTCGAACAGGTCGCTGATGAATCCGATCTTCAGGACACTTGCAGCCGCAGCGATTGCAATGAGGTAGATGAACCACCTGACAATGAGATCGAAGAGATGCACGATGTTCGTGCCGGATTGTTCTATCGCTTTTCCAATGGAAGTCTTTCGGAGGGCATCATCGACACCTGCTTTATCGAGAATCTTTGAGATGATCCCGCCAAGGAACCGCCCGATAATCCATCCGATGATCAGGATGATGATCGCAGCAATGAGGTATGGAATGTAGGCGATCATCGGAACGATCAGGTCTCTCATCGAACTAGTGACGGCTTCAACAATTTCTGAAAGAATGGTCATGGTAACCAGAATGCTTTTTTAGAGGGAGTATGCTTAAAATTATGGATAAGGTAAGGGGAAGCTATTAATATTGGTAATATAATAGAACCATTTTTATTCAATTCGTGAGAGAGACCATCTTTTTGCAGGGGTATCAGGGTGATGAGAGGGAGTTTTCGATCCGGTGCATCACAATGCCAGATAAAATCAGGTCACATTTTTTTTATGACAGGTGCCGCTAATTGCCATCTGAGAGATCCGTCCACGGATGTTCCGGGTCCACTGCCGGAATGGCGAGCAGAGGACGACCCCGGTTCCAGCCGGTTTCGCTCATCGACGGACACCAGCATGTCACGTCTCAAGAGATCGCTGGGGAATAGAAACCCTGCCTGCACTGATCAGGGGAGAGATCCTGTTCCAGGATTTTTTTGGCCACCGACCTCCTGAACATCGCATCCGGGGATCCGAACGAAAAGAACAACACCTCGCCCCGGCAATAGCCCTTGATAATGCACTGGCAGGATGTCGTCTACAGGGGATTTATCGCGGGATCTGCGTTGCTCTTCATCTTCCTGATGTTCGGTATCATCAGGGATTATACCACTCTTGCACAGGAGCCAACCGGATCCACAGCCTGTTGCGTCAATGCAGCGACATTCACGGTTGCGATTGCCTGTGGTGTGGTACTATTATCGATGGGAATGTTCCTCATCCGGAAACATATGAGGGTATGACGAAGGACCGCCCTGATATCCGGTGAGAGAAGAGGATGCTATGGTAAGAGGATGATAAGGAGATTGCTATTTTCGTGGAAGGCACCCTGTGGTGTTTGAAAAAATCCAAGGGAAGGGGTGTGAAAAAAACAATGCCCCGATCGCTCCTGGAACGTTTCTCCCTTAATGGCTTCCATATCATTTCACGAACATGATAGGGAGCACCACTTCCTGGGGATCCGGAGCAGAACAACACACTCCCACCGTACTGAAGAGAGGTTTACTCCGTCGATAATTAGTGTAATCATTTCAAAATCTATATCGTATATTATACCAATTGATTATACCCATATGGTGATTCTTGAATGAAAAAAACAACCCTGTTTCTGATCGTACTGCTCGTCTTTTCAACGATGCTGATTGCCGGGTGCACCCAACAGACGCCCGAAGTGAAACCGGTGACAACGCCAACCGTCACTGAGAAGCCCACCCTTCCCCCCAAGGTGAACCAGACCGTGGCAAACATTACCGAGAAAGTCAACCAGACCGCGGCAAACATCACTGAAAAAGCCAACCAGACCGTGGCAAACATTACCGAGAAAGTCAACCAGTCTGCGACAAACCTCACCGAGAAAGCCAACCAGACCGTAGCAAACATTACCAGCCAGGCGAATCAGACCGCAGCCAACCTTACCAGTCAGACCAACAAGACCGTCGCAGATATCGTAAACAAGACCTAAATCTCCCTCTTTTATATGAAAATGCCTCCGGCATTTTCATCTTTTATGCTTGTGGCCCTCGAAGGAATCATGTTATTTTTTTAGAAGGCTCAATTAGTTCAAGTCATTTTGATGATACCGGTGAATGGATGTATCTCTGATCGGTACGGCACCTTCCTATTCGCACCAATCGTGTCTTCCCGCATCACTATCACGACTGCGGCTTCTCCTTTACGACCTCTCTGGCCGGCTTGTCATCCCGAAGCCCAAGATAACGGGGGTGGCGGAGTTTTCCTTCAGGAGTCCACTCGGTGAAGATCACTTCGCAGACAAGGACCGGGGTGACGAAATGCTCCCCTTTCTCCGGTCTCTCTTTATCTGCGAACGGTGAAGCCTGCTGTTCCAGGGTGACGAGTCGGGCACCGATCTCCCTGAGGGTCCGGTCATCAAACCCTGTCCCCACCTTTCCCGCAGAGAGCAGGCGGCCATCCTGGTAGTATCCCAGGAGGAGCGCCCCGAACCCTGGCCTGCTGCCTTCCGGGTCGGTATATCCGCCGATGACAAACTCCTGCCGGTGGAGGCACTTAAATTTGCGCCAGTCAGAAGATCGCCGGTGGAGGTAACGTCCCGAGGCTCTCTTGGCGATGATCCCTTCCCAACCTCTCCTGCAGGCATTTCGATAGAATTCCAGGCCATCCTCCTGGTGTTCGCTATAGCGAACAGGGTCCCTGAAGGGGATGAGTGATGCAAGAAGGGTTTTCCTGGTGCGGAGGTCAAGGCTGGAGAGATCGAAGCCGTCCAGGTACACCAGGTCAAAGAGGTAGAGAACGACCGGGATCCTGCTCCTCCGGGCCTTCTCCGGGTCGTGGATCTGCATCCTTTCCTGGAGCCGGGAAAAAATGGGAGTCTCGCCTTCCAGCGCGATGATCTCGCCGTCAGCGATGAACTGTCCGTCGGTGATCGCTTCCAGGGCTTCCACCAGTTCGGGGTAGGTATCATTCAGGACGCTCCTGTTCCGGGAGAGCAGCCGGATCCTGTGCCGGTCGCGGAATACGAGGCATCGCTCGCCATCGAACTTCTGCTCGAAGATCCAGTCGCCGCTCATGGATCCGGGGGATGCCAGGGTGGCGAGCATCGGCTCAATCCAGGCGGGCTGCTCGCGGGCGACGAGCCTTTTCTGCTGTTCTTCGGTCAGGGCGGCGAGGAGGGGGTGCATCGGTGATCGGTAGTTTCTTCCTGATTCTTAGAACCATATATCTGTTTCATTGCGGGCTGATCGCGTTTGGGAGTGCTGCCCATATCGGGGACATTGTAAAATACGCTGATGATGATTCGTTGGACTACCGGGAGATTCCTCCCCGATTTTTTTGGAGAACTCCCGCATTGAGGACTCATCCCCGCCTCCGATCTCTCCTCAGCACGACACCGGTGTGATCTGCCAGACCAGCAGCACCCACTTGTTCTCACGTTTTGCGTAATGAGCAGCGACATGAAACGTCCCGGAAATCCTCTGCCCTCTGATCGTGATATCCTTGATGCACTGGTAGATGAGGACCGCTGCATCGGGGGAAGCCACGACCATGCGTGGGTCCGAGATGATGAACTCGTGCAGCGTGAGCGAGGGCAGAAGGGTTGCCAGGATCTCTTTTTTTGAGAATCTGCCGAGTGCGTTGATCTCGATAAAGTCCGGTGCAAGGAGGATATCGAGCGCTCTCATATTCTTCTCCTTCCAGGCCCGTGCCCGGGCTTTTTCATGAGCAAGAAGGAGGGTGGGGAGCTGTCCGGGAGTTCCTGTTGATGTCATAACAAAAGATCCATCCCTGGACGAAAAAGGGTATGCCAGGAAGAGAGAACGATCCTTCCGGAACCGGATTTTTTTTAATAATTGACATTAAATAATGGACTGGGGTTGTCTGCCGGAGTCCACGGGTATCCCATGGATCTCCGATGATATCATATGTCTGGATCCAGGAAGAGACGAGAAGAGGACCGTTCTGATTCTGCTGCCGGAGCACCGGGTTCTCCTCCAGCAGGAGATCTGAAAGCCGAGAACGAAGCGCTCAAAAGGGAGATTACTGCCCTCAAAGCATCTCTGGCAGCGCCGGAAGGATACGAAGCAGTCCTTAAAGAGAGTGATGAAAAGTTCAGGAACCTCCTCCAGGGCATATATGAAGGAATCATTCTGAATGATGACAAAGGTGTGATCCTTGAGTGGAATACCGGCATGGAGGAGATCATTGGTATCTCCAGGGACGATGCGATAGGAAGAACAATCTTTGAAGTTGCATCACGATGTGTTCCCGAGTCCAATGATGCGGGCGATGGGAAAAAGTGGTTATCCGCCATAATCGATACGCTTGACAGGACACCAACGTCAAGATCCCATAGTCCTCATCTCGAAATAGCCGTGAAGCATCCAGACGGGGCTCTCAGGACCATCGAAGTGAAAAATTTTTATTACACAGTGCTGGGAAGAACATTTTACGGGGGGATTGTCCGGGATATTACCGATCTGAAAATGATTCTGGAGAATCTTTCCGAACGTGAAGATGAATTGAACAACCTGATCCAATCATCGAGTGACGCGATTCTCCTGACCGATGAGGAGGGACGCATTACCAAGTTTAATAAGGCTCAGGAACGACTTACCGGGCTTGCCGCAGATGAGGTGGTGGGGCTGCCTGCATGGGAGTTCCAGGCATTGAGGTCGAGCCCGAAAGGACCTGGCCTTGATCCCCTGACCTGGTACAAGGAGATCTGGGACCGCCTCCTGCATGATGAGAACGACCAGTTTTACCGTGAAATTGTTGAAGACGACATAACGAGCACGACCGGGGCAGTCCATCATGTCCAGGTACGGGCTTTCAGGATCCCCACAAAGAAGGGATTCCGTGTCGGTGCGATTGTGCGGGACATCACCGACCTGAAGCGGACAGAAGTTGCCCTTCTCGAGAGCGAGAAGAAGTATCGTACCTTGATCGAGATGTCCCCGGATGCCATTGTGATCCACGATGGAGGTATTATTCTCTATGCAAATCCGGCCACTGCACACCTGTTCCATGCCTCTCATCCTGAGAATATTATTGGCAGGGATGCCTTTACGATAATCCATCCTGATTCCCAGGCAATCAGTCGGACAGTTGCCGAGAAGGATAAAGAAGGGATCAGCACCCTCCCGACCGAGATTCAGGTTATCCGTAAGGATGGGACTATTATGACGGTGGAGGGGAGAGGGAGAAGGATTCAGTATCAGGGCAAGCCGGCTATCGAAGTGATCCTGCGGGATGTCACCGAGCGGAAAAAATCTGAACAGCAGCTGCGTGAATATGCCGCCAACCTGAAACGGAGCAACGAGGACCTTGAACTCTTCGCCTACATCGCCACCCACGACCTCCAGGAGCCGATACGGGGAATCGTCGCCTATTCACAGCTCCTCCTTGCCGAGTGCAGGTCTGATCACAGCTCCCAGACAAAGAAATACCTTGAAAATATCGCCCGCGATGGCCTCAGGCTAAACACCCTGGTGGCTGATCTCCGGGAATACCTGCGGGTACGGTCCGGGGGAAGACCGTTTGCTCCGACCGACATGGAGAGGATCCTCCAGGAAACCCTGCACACCCTTCACCGGCAAGTGACGGAGACCCAGGCCACCATCACCCACGACCCGCTCCCCATCGTTCAGGCCGACAGTTCCCAGATGACCCAGGTCCTGCAGAACCTCCTTGCAAACGCCATGAAATTCCAGCAGAAGGGGATTGCACCAACAGTCCATGTCTCCGCCAGTTCCCTTGATGGGATGTGGCAGTTTTCGGTGCGGGATAACGGTGTAGGAATTCCGGAAGGGTATTTTGAGAAGATATTCATCCTCTTTGAGCGCCTCTACCCGAGGGATACCTATCCGGGAACCGGCCTTGGGCTTGCGTTGTGCAAGCGGATCGTTGAGCGCCACGGCGGCCGGATGTGGGTTGAGTCTGATGAGGGGAGAGGATCGACCTTCTACTTCACCCTCCCAGTCACTGCTCCTGAATCTTCCGTCTGAACACTCCGGCACCCTGTCTGGCCGCGTTTTCCGGTTTTCAGAGGAACCATCCGGCGTCTTTAAACCTGATCAGGAGCGATACTGGTACTACGAATTCACCAGGGGAACGGTTTGTCTGCAGGAACCTCGCAAAATATGTTCGGTGAACTTCTCACCCTCTTTGCATCGACGGAGATCTTCATCTTCGTTTTCATGGAGATCGTCACAAAGCTGGAGACGATCCAGCGGGTGATCTTCAAAAAAGCAACGGTGCGGGATTATGCGATATTTGTTGTTATTTTCGGCCTCTTTTCAATATTCGGTACCTATATCGGAATCCCGTGGGAGCATGGGGCTATCAGTAACATCCGGGATCTCGCCCCCATCGTGGCAGGTTTCGTGGCAGGTCCCTATATTGGTGTGGCTGTCGGGCTGATCGGGGGGATCCACCGCCTGTTTCTCGGGGGGGACTCGGCAGTACCATGCTGTATTGCGACGATCCTTGCAGGACTCCTCGCCGGTATTGTGTACCGATACCTGCATGGAAGATTGCCGGGTATCGTCCCTGCCATGATCTTTACCGCAGGAATCGAGCTCCTGCATGGAGGCCTTGCCCTGGCCCTGATCCAACCGTTCTCTGAGGCAGTGGAGATCGTGGTCGCCCTGATCCCTGCCATGATCATCGCCAACGCACTCGGGGTTGGTATCAGTATCATCGTCCTCCACAGCATCCATCGGCCTGAAAAGCCTGACCCGTTACCCTAAGCCCCGGGGGACAGGACCGTTCCTCCTCTCCTTCTTGCCGGGATAAGCAGTATTTAATTTCCTGGAGGAGAGGAACCACTACATGATCATCCAGCAGTTTTTCGTTCCTGGAATCGCCCACAGTTCCTACATCGTCGCAGGGGACCGGACCTGTGCGGTCATCGACCCCGCCCGCGACACCGAACGATACCTGCGTGCGGCCCGGGAGATGGGGGTCAGGATCACCCATATCCTTGAAACACACCTCCATGCCGATTTTGTCTCGGGCCACCTTGATCTCGCCGAGGCAACCGGTGCAGCAATCTACGCACCCACGAAAGGGAACTGTGCATTCCCCCATTACGCAGTCTCCGAAGGATCCGAGATACCTCTCGAGGATATCCGGTTCTCCGTGGTCGAGACCGCCGGGCATACTCCTGAATCCCTCTGTTACGTGGCTACCGATCTGGCCCGGGGCGACTCCCCGGTCTCCCTTTTTTCCGGCGATACCCTGTTTGTCGGTGATGTTGGCAGGCCTGATCTCTTCCCGGGGAGGGCAGAAGATCTGGCGTCCTCTCTTTATGATAACCTTCACGACAAGATCATGACCCTCCCTGACGAATGCGAGGTCTACCCTGCCCACGGGGCAGGATCGCTCTGCGGGAGGGCGATGGCCGCAAAGCGGACGAGCACGATCGGGTATGAGAAGCGGTACAACTATGCCCTCCGTATCAAAGACAAGGATGCATTTGTCAGGGCTCTCACGTCAGAGATGCCTGCTGCCCCCGATCATTTCACCCGCTGTTCGGCGATCAACCGGGCAGGGCCTGCCCTCATGAAATCCCTCGCCAGACCCGTCCCGCTCGGACCAGGTGCCTTCTTTGAGAAGATGAAGGATGACCGGTCCCTCCTCCTCGATGTCAGGAGTTACCAGTCGTTCTCAGGGGTCCACATCCCGGGTGCATGGCACATCGATCTCTCCGGAAACTTCCCCACACAGGCAGGCTGGATCCTTCCCCCCGAAAAGGATATCCTTCTTGTCGTTGAGGAACCGAGGCATGCCGATGAGGCAACCCTCCAGCTCCACCGAGTAGGATTTGACAGGGTCGCCGGGTATCTTGATGGCGGTATGCTCTCATGGGGGGCTGCAGGCCTCCCGATCACACGGGTGCCGGTCCTCTCCGCGGATGAAACACACACGCTGGTCAGTGAAGGGGGTGCAGTCCTTGTCGATGTCAGGTCCAGCGAGGAATGGGATGCCGCCCATGCAGAATCCTCGGTTCACATCCCGTGGCATGACCTCCGGACAAGATTTACCGAGCTCAACCCGACACTTCATTATATCCTGATGTGCAGGGGCGGGCAGCGGGCAAGCATCGCGGCAAGTATCCTGAAGATGCATGGGTTTGGAATGGTCTCGAACCTGGGGGGCGGATATACCGCGTACAAGCGGGCCGGGTATGCGCCGTGACGGGCCGGGATCTTGAGGGGTGGCGGGCTTCCGGATTCCCGATGTGCCTATTGAGAACAGTATTTCCCGCAATTTCCCGATCACATTAGGCGGATTGCGGAACATCGGGTTTTGAGAGCGAGGGGGAGATCCCAACTCTCTGCTTTTCTGAAAGGAACGTATCCGCAACTTCTGTACACTCCGGCTGACCATCAAGACCCGGTTTTTTACGGAGATAGCGTCTGATGGAGCGGGAGAACAGGGCCTCTCTGCCTCCTTTTCAATGCACTGAGCCTGTTCGCTGGCTTATTTTTGAGACAATATATTAATGTAGTATTACTCTAATCTTCACATTGCTCTGAAAAAGAGCAAGGTGGCATCAATGGAACAGAGAACATTCCCCATACTTATGGGGATACTGCTGGTACTCGTTATTCTGACAGCACCTGCGTACGCTGAGATCCCCCCTCCGGAAGATTCAGAAGATCCCCAATTCCTGGAGGTATGGGATGCCCTCATCGCGCTCCAGGAGCAGATTGCCGATGCTTTTTGCACTATCCTTGCCCTCGAAGATGAAGTTGCTGGTCTCAAATTGGAGAATGTCTGGGTAAGCCCGCTTGTGGCATACCCCACTGGCCCGAACGGGCCGCATACGACCTATATCACCTCAGGGATCTGCAACGCGTCAGATCTTCCCTGCACTCCTGGTGCACTGGAAATCACTGCGGAAACAGTGGTGACCGAAGATGATTACCAATGGGTGATCTTCCCGCTCATCCTGCCTGACGGAGGGAAGGTGACCGGGGTGATGATCCATTATTACATCAACACGACTGACCCCGCGACGACGTACATCGCTCAGACGCGTCTGAGCCAGATGACAACCCCTGATGGTGCAACGGTCATGATGGACGATGATACGGACCTGTACGGGCCTGGGCCGTTCGAACACACCAGTTTTGCATCTTACCAGGTCGGGGGTGCAAATATCCTCGAGCTGAAAGTCGTGATCGGCAACCCGGATGATTCGATTGTGATTGGCGGAATCGAGATCTTTGTCGAGAGATGATATCCTCCTCCATTTCCCCTTTTTTAAAAGCGAAGAGCACCACCAAACGTTACGATGAAGATCCCGGATGCCAGCCGGACACAGGTATGCCGGGTGATCCCGGGGAGAACTTCCTGACAACCCTCTGACAGGCATACGGACAAAAAGGGAAAAGAGCGCACCCGAACAATAGTTCCTTCGTGTATTTGAGACACGATCATCCAAAATAAAAATGGCGAAGCCATTTTAATAGGGAAAAAACTGGTCCGGCCTGTCAAGGCCGGAGGTGAGAGCGCTCACTTTCCTTTCGCGCTTCCGATCACAATCCCATTCTCGATGTTGTAGTATCCCTTGGCATGCTTTATCTGATAGGTACGAAGTCCCTTTGCTTCGGCTTCCTCGACCTGCTGTCTCATGCTCTGCTGTTCGGCAGGGGAGTGGCCGGTGACCATGTTCTTGAACCGTGTTTCAGACATCTTGAGACCGCGAACATAGTTGCCTTTGGCATCGATGCCCCGTTCTTCTGCAGTATGCTTCCTTGGATCAAAGTCTCCCATACGTGAAGCGGTTATCTTCAGAGAAGATAATATTGAGCATTCGAGAAATCGGGCCTGCCATTCTCCCCCTTCAGGTGTGCAGGCCAGCCCTGGATCGGTGAGAAAGGGTGAGAAGCCGCATTTCCGGAACCAAAGGGTCCGGCGGCATGCACCGGTGCCGGTGTTTATCATGGGAGCGGGGTTCTCAAGGAAGGGCAGGATAACCGTTATCATCTGAATATTTTTTATAGCAGAACGCTATACGTTCCCCCATCACTACCATGGCCGGGTGCCGGATACTCATCGTGATCGCATTGCTTGCAATGGCAACGCTGGTCCTCCCCTCGCTGGCTTTGGTATCCTCCTCTTCCGGGATTCCTGTTCTGGCAGGGGAGGAAGCCATACCCCCGGGTGAAGGGTCCGATACGCTAGAGACCGGTGCTCCTGATCGTGACGGGACAAAGTCAGCAGGCTTTCCTGCCCCCAATGGATTCCCCCCCTCTGTGTCTGACTGTTCCATAACGACCAACCAGAACACTCCCGTGGAGATTACCCTTTCTGCCAGGGATCCTGATGGGGATACGCTGCACTGGTTCATCGAGGCAGGACCGCTCCATGGTACGCTTGGACCGATCAGAAGAGACCGGGTGGTATACACTCCCTGGCCGGACTACGCAGGATCTGATTCCTTCCGTTACAAGGTTCATGACGGGTTCTGGGATTCAGACACTGCCATGGTTACCATCACCATCGTCAGGGACTGTCAATCAGGCGATCCCCACCTGTTCTACGGCACGGTGACCATTGATGGCAGACCAGCGCCGGAGTCAGCGATAGTGCGTGCCACAGGAGAAGGGGTGATCCAGGAGATCGCGGGGAATCCCATGACCACCCGTGCCGACGGGACATACGGGAGCGCCAACAGGACCCTGGATACCCTGGCAGTCAGGGGGTGCATCCCCGATGGTACTCCGATCATGTTCTCGGTCAACGGTCTTCCAGCCGAGGCAGGGGATCCCGCAAATAACAGCACATGGCAGCCTGCATATCCGTTTGTTGCCGGAGGGTTGACCCGCCTCGATCTCAGGGTAACAACCCCGCCCCCTCCCCCTGACTATGTCTATATCACTGCCATTGGCATCTCCCTCTCCAGCCCTGAAAATGGCATAACAAAGACCATGAGGCTGGAAAAGAATCCCGAACTGGAGGTCACCGTTTCAGCCGGAATGTTCTTTATTGACTTTTATGCCATTGGGGGGCATGCATTCTTTGGCCAGCCGGTGCTTGGGAGGGATGCTACCATTGGGATCTATGAAAACGGCATCCCGCTCTCAGTGGAGGAGCATCTCTGGTTTGGATCGAGCAGGGTGACCTACGATTACCTGGCAAATGAGACACGGACGTTTGACATCCTTGTCTTCGTGAATGAGGAGCCGGAGATTTCCACCGCACGCCATATCACCATAACGACATTACCTTCGAAGAGCTGAACAGGGACGTTTCGGACCTGGCTGATATTCATGCCTGGAATACGTATCCCGTGTACCCGTTCCTTTACCAGTTGGATACACCATCGATCCTTCTGTCCTCGGCCAGAAAGGGTGACTGGGGGGAAATTGCCCTGTTGTTCGTCACGAGGGATCATGGTTTCCAGCAAATAGCTCCGCTCTTCATGACAGCCAGAGACAGCGGCGTGCGGTCAGGTTGTTTTTGGCTTTAATGGTGAGGCTTGTTCGTCCAGAGCCCGTGGAGGTTGCAGTACTCCCTGACTTTGACATCAGGAGAGGAGACCGGGAAGAACGCTTCAGGTTTCTCCCCTGGTTTTAAGCCTTTCACGTACAGGTAGGGGCCTGCCATGACCTCGATCCACGCGATATAGTGGGCTGGTTCCATAGGGTGGGGGACTGATCCGACCTTTACAAGGATCCCGTCACCCTGCTTCTCAACGACCGGGACATGCTTCTCGTTGCTTGCGTCGACAGAATTCTCAGCCTGTTTGACCATCGGCCTCCCGCAGCAGACCAGCTGGCCGGCACCTTCATGGGAGATGGTCACGATCTTTCCACAGTTTCCGCATTTGAAAATTTCAAGCATGCTCTTTTCACTCCTCTGCTGTGATCCTTGCCTGAAAGCGTCATAAACATTCCTGACAGGCAGGGCGCAGGGGAAGCACCATAACGGGCGTTCCCGTGACGGAGTTCCCTGGGAGATGGGCATCCTCTGAACACATCCGCAGGGACTCTGCTTTCGTCCCCCTCTCCCTGGGGGATATCATTATAATCTATCCTATAAACCTGTTTTACTGTCTTTTTCACAGGAACGAAAGATGGATGAAAAGCCCGTCACAACCCCAAACTGATCAGGGAACCACTGCCCGGACATCCCTTCTGGCACCGGCAGAGATCGAGCACCTGATCGAGGAACGGGCTGCCCCGCTCCGGGATGAACTCGAGGAACTGAGGAGGGAGAACAAAAAAATGCAGGTGGCGCTCCGGGAGAGCGAAAACCACCTGAAGCTCACCCTCGATGCCGCGGCAGCGGGGATGTGGATCTCCGGGCGGGACGGGAGCTGGATGGCCACTCCGCAGCTCAACAGGATCTTCGGACTCTCCCCTGACATTACCTTCCACCGGGAGCAGGATCTCATGGACTATATCCATCCCGAGGACCTCCAGCAGCTGATTGATGCATGGATGGGATCCCTTCGCGATGGCACGCGGCTCGATCACGAGTACCGCATCATCTGGCCAGACGGGAGTATCCACTGGCTGGCCGCAAAAGGGAGGGTCTGTTCTGAGAGCGGCATCCCCCGGTTTGTCGGTATCACCTACGACATCACTGAGAGAAAAAGGATGGAAGAAGCCCTCAGGCAGAGACTTGAAACCGAACGGGCGCTGATCAACTCCTCTGCCGAGATTGCGGTTCTTCTCGATATTGATGGAATCATCCTGAATATCAACGACAATTATGCCACGATGCTTGGGAAACGGTATGAAGAACTCCTCGGAGTACGTATCTGGGACTTCATACCACACGAGCACGTCTCCCGTCGAAAATCCTGGTTTGATCAGGCCATCCGGTCAAAAAGGACGGTAAAATTTGAAGAGAACCGTGATGGAAAATGGCATGATATTATCATCAATCCTGTCCTTTCCGCTGATGGAACTGTCATCGGTGTTGCGGTGAGCGCCTACGATCTTACCGAGCGGAAACTCGCAGAGCAGCAGCTCAGAGAATACTCGGAGAGCCTTAAGCGGAGCAACGAGGACTTAGAGCTCTTCGTCGGGATTGCCACCCATGACCTCCAGGAACCGGTCAGGGGGATCGTCATCTTCTCACAGCTCCTCCTCAACCAGTGCAGGGAAGGCCGGTGGCAGGACCCCGGGAAGTACCTGAAAGTAATAGAACAATCCGGACTCCAGATGAGCAGCCTGGTCAACGATCTTCGCGAGTATTCCCGGGTACGGACGCATGCAAAACAGATGGAGCCGGTTGATACGACGACAATCCTTTCACTTGCGCTGAACAATCTCCATCATGTCATCGAGGAGAACCACGCAACCGTCACCTACGATCCGCTCCCGGTGGTCCTTGGCGACGGGACCCAGGTTGCCCAGGTCTTCCAGAACCTTATCGATAATGCCATCAAGTTCAGCAGGGAGGAGAAAACCCCGGAGATCCACCTCTCAGCGACGCTATCTGACGGGATGTGGGAGTTCGCGTTCAGGGACAACGGGATTGGCATTCCGCAGAAATACTTCAGCAAGATATTCATGCTCTTCGAACGACTCCATGACCGGGATGTCTATCCAGGGACCGGCCTTGGGCTTGCCCTCTGTAAGCGGATCATCGAGCGGCATGGCGGGCGGATGTGGGTGGACTCGGAGGTCGGGGTGGGATCGACCTTCTTTTTCACGCTCCCCGCACTGCCATCGTAAGGATCAGGAAAGAGGTGCTTCCAGACACCTGTTCCCGGCCATCGTATTCATGACCGGACAGGGTGGATCGATCAGGGACGAGATATGACCGAAGACTTCTGCAGGGAATTTCACTTGACAGGCAGAGGGGTGATCCTCATGATTTGCTTTTACCGGCCCGGATCACTTCCCTGACGAGGAGATCGAAGTCTTCTTTCCTGCTGCGATGGTTGGTGATGGCGATATGCAGGTACTTCCTTCCCCGGATGGTTACTGTTGAGGGAACCGCTATCCCCGCTTCCTGGAGGTCGAGCTCGATCTGCTTGTTCAGATGATCGAGTCTCTCGTCGTTCATACCCGGCTTTGCGTACCGGAAGTTGACGATGTTCAGGGAGACCGGAAGCGCCAGCTCGAGTTCCGGGGCAGCTTCAACCAGCCGGGCGAGATACTGCGCCTGTTCGATATTCTGCTGGATAAGGCGGCCATACTTCTCCGTTCCCTGCTCTTTTATGGTCATCCAGGCCTTGAGGGCGTGGAAGCCGCGGGAGAGCTCGAATCCGTAATCGTCAAGCCAGGGGAGGTCGACACCGGTCAATCCCCTGTCACCCTCGCCGTGGGCAAGGTAGGTCGGGGTCAGGGAGAATGCCCTCCGGTGCAATTCAGCGTCCCTGATGAGCACACAGCCGATAGGATACTGCAGGTACATCCACTTGTGCAGGTCAAAGGCGAGTGAATCCGCCCGTTCCATCCCCGCAACGAGGTGCCGGGATTCAGGGGCGATGGCTGCCCAGGCACCGAATGCCCCATCGACATGGAACCAGCACCCCTCTCTCGTGCTGATATCGGCAAGAGCATGCAGGTCGTCAACCGCCCCGGTATTCGTCGTCCCGGCAGCCCCGATGATACAGACCGGGTAAAACCCGTCTGCCCTGTCCTCCTTTATCCTTGATTCAAGGGCTGCAAGGTCGATCTGCATGTGATCGTTTGCAGGGATCCTTCTCAGCGCATCGTTCCCGAATCCCAGCAGTTCAACCGCCTTCTGCAGGGAGGAATGGGCCTCATCGGAACAGTAGAGGGTCATCTTCTTTTTGGCGTTCTGCATCCCCTCCTTCCGCAGGTCAAACCCGGCCTTCGTGTTCCGGGCAGCGGCGAGTGCTATCAGGTTCGAGGCAGAGCACCCGCTCGTGAGGAGCCCGCTTGCCGTCATGGGATACCCGAGCATCGCCTTGCACCAGCCGATGACCTGGGATTCGACGTAGTTGTTGCTCATGAAGGAGAATGCCCCGCTGACGGCATCCATCGAGGACGCAAGCATCTCGGCATACATCCCCATCACGGTCCCGGAACCAGCGATCCACCCCCAGAACCTCGGGTGGCTGTTTCCAAGCTGATATGGCAGGATATACTCCCGGTATTCCTGGTATATTTCATCCGGATGTTCCGGGCCATCAGGGGGCATGCCGTCGAAATGGGCTTTCACCTCGGGGGGGGCGTGCTGCCAGACGGGCCGATCCCGCAGGGTCCCGATATAGTCCAGTGCATCATCGAGCATCCGGTGGCCAAGTGCCCGCATCGCCTTCCAGTCATCCGGGTCAAGGGTCTCTTCAACATCGTGGGTCATGGTACTGCCTCTTTTCTGGTGCGATTATCTCCCCTGACCGTTATAGGAAAAATCAGGGAATATCTTTTGTGATTCAGAGATGATTCAGAGAATCGGTCTCCAGGTCTCCTGCAGGTAAAATGAAGAGAGGGGCCGAACTTCCGCCCCGGATACCCCTGCCAGAACATCCATCAGCCGAAGATCCTGAAGGAAAGGCCTGAGGTAGCCATGGTTACCCATTATAGGCCTTCTTTAACTCCCCGATATCAAACTTCTTCATCTTCAGGAACGCGGCGGTCACCCGTTCCACCTTCTCCGGGTCCTTATCGGTCATCATCGCCTCGAGGACCGTTGGGACGATCTGCCAGGTCACCCCGAACCTGTCCTTCAGCCACCCGCAGATCTCTGCTTCCGGGACGAATGACAAACGCTCCCAGTAATAATCGATCTCTTCCTGCGTATCGCAGTACACCATGAACGAGATCGCCTCGTTCGGCCTGAATGCCGGCCCGCCGTTCAGCACCATGAACTCCTGGCCTTCGATCTCGAATTTGACGGTCATAACCGATCCCGCCTTCTGGCCGGAGACCGCTTCTGAAGCCTTTGGGTAATAAGCGGTCTCCAGGATCTTCGAATTCCTGAAGACAGAGATGTAATATTCTGCCGCCTTCTCTGCATCTTTTTCGAGCCAGATACAAGGAACAATCTTCTGTTTTATTTTCGCCATCGCATTTCACCTCTTTCATCCCTGTTCAGGAAATAACCGGGATTCCCGTGACACTCTCCTGAAAGGGGAGGATTGCTGGTGAGTAGAAGATCAAGACTGATATGCTTTTTCTGCATTGGCAAAATCTGCAAATGAGGTATATCAAAAAGCGCTCTGCACTTCCCGGACTTCGGTTGGACTATTATCCCCAGACGAAGAACCCTTGCTTTACTTTCGACACGCTGCATTCCGGGTAGCGCCATGATTCCGGCAGGTCTTCTTAGGGAACTCCGGGAAGAATCCCACCTTTCGGGTCACCCTTCACGGGATAAGAGAGGTAGCCACATTCGAGGCACTGCCAACGGGGAAGGGTCATGGATGTCGGTTCGCTTCAAAGGGGATAACAATCATTAAGGGAATATCGAAAATCCGAAACTGTAAAAGAAGGGGATCATTACCCATCAGAGGCTTGTCTCGCCTGCTTTGAAAAAGGGAAGTAAGATAGTGATTTTTCTGGCTATAGCCTTACAGGGATCACGTATGCTGCCCCGGCATCTTTGTACATGAAATCAGCCTTGTGAGCACCGGTGACCAACCTGTTGCCAAGGGCTGCAAGGGAATACCCGAATTCGTCTCCACTCTTGCCATCGGATGCCTGGATCTTACCTATCTCAGTCCATGCACCATCAGTCATTCGGAAGAGATAGATGGACCCCTTTTTCCCGTCATCTTTCCAGGCACTTACCGCAATGAGATCATCCACGAACGCAACCGACTGGCCAAACTCATCCGACGCCTCTGCATCACTGGCGGTAAGCTTGGTGACCAGTACTGGGAAACCATCTTTGATGGTATAGACAAAGGCTGCGCCGGTGTCCTTCATGATACTATTCTGATCCGTCCTGCGGGCACCCACTGCCACGGTATCTCCGGACATTGCAATGCAGAAGCCATACTGATCGTTATTCTTCCCGTTGGGCGGGCTTACCTTGGCGGTCTCAACCCATTCAGCCCCGTCTCTAAGAAAGAGGTAAAACCCACCGGCGCCTTGTGGATCAGCATTGCGGGCCCCGATGACCAGGTACTCTCCCTGAATCGCAACTGATTGACCAAAATAAGCACTCGAAGTTGCATCACTTGCGGTGAGTTTTGTGTAGTACATCCACTCCCTACCCGTATACTGATACACATATGCCCCACCTACATCGGTGCTGGTCTGATCCTCTTTTCTCGCAGTCACCACGAGGAGGTTCCCCTGAACCGCGAGAGCGCGCCCAAAATTATCCTCTGCTTCAGGATTTGGGGAGACAATCTTGGCAGTGTATACCCATGAATCCCCTTTATTTTTAAACACATAGACTGCCCCAGCGCTTATTTCACCAACGGGTGCAAAGCGTGCTCCCACGAAAATCGTGTCCCCCTGGATAGCTACCGTTCTCCCAAATTCCGGACACAGGGTAAATTCGTCTTCAGGATCTTCAGTTTCCTTAGCGTCGAGACAATCGCATGATACCTCTTCAGGAAAAGCCAGTTTCTCATCAAGGACATAGGTTGGACCCATGCACCTGTAAACGTAAACAGATCCTATCGCGCCATCTCCACCCATCCCTACTGCGACGAGATTGCCGTCAATCGCCACGGATCGGCCATACTCAGTATCAGTATCGGATGGATCGGGATCCAGTCGCACTTCCTGCACCGCCCCCCTGCCCATTCCAGCAGCGGTCACAAATCCAACGCCGATTGTCAAAACGACAATCAGAATTACCATTACGAACCTGAAATGTCTGAAATCCATGGTCTCAATCCTCCTCAGGATCAAAGGGGATCTCTCTAGCTGTTATAAAATATCTTTGTTGCACTCTTGAGTTTTCCACATTCAATTAACCTCAACCTGGTGATTCCGTATTACTCGTACTGGTAGATACTGTTTAGGTCGACTATGGAGTGGATTACGAGATTTTCGTCAGCGAGTGCGATCTTGTTGATCCGCGTTCCACTATAAACCCCAAAGAATACAGAGCCATTCGTCGTCACTCCTGCAGGGACAACAATCGGAAAACGGAGATAATCCCGGGCCATCTCTGGTGTCATCTTGTCACCTCCATGCTCCAGGGTTATCGGTTTTTCAGTCAGCAACCACAAATGCTCCGACCGGATAACGGCTCTTTCATGATTATGGTTCGTGATACTGACATTGATGATTGCTACCCCATGTCCTGGAGATGCCCGCCAGCCGGGGATGGTAGGTTTCCGGACTGCAGATGGAACCTCAAGTGCGAGATATTTTGGGTATTCGTTGTCAGACAACGCCCGGTTTGCGTTGGAGAGATCAGGAAGATATGCTCCCCCGACAATGGTCCAGTCCGGGTATCTGATAGAGAGGGACATCGAATGGACCCCGGGATTCAGGAAGAAATACACATCACCCTGTATCTCCTCACCGGGAGCTGCAGACCGGTTGATGAGAGGATTGGTAATGGGTACTGAAGAGTACTCAAATTGCGGATACTCCGGAAAGAGATGTTCAGAATCCGATTGGAATGAGACTAGAGATCTGTTCTCAAAAAGAAAGGATTCATCCAGGCCCCCGTTTTTCACCGACAGGTTCAGCACCACCACGGAGAAGGTATCACCCGATCTTTTCGGGATAGATTTCACAGTGATGTTGTTGACGGTGAGAGAGATGGAATCAAAGGTGGAGTAATGCTTCTGAATGACCTGACTGCTGACTGAATCATTCGTTGCGGCAAGGGGGTTGTCAGGTACATTTGTTCCTGGAGGAGAAAGTGTTCCTGATGGAGAAATTCCTCCGGAGGGAGATGAGAGACACCCGGCAAGGCTGATGAAGAGGAGAAGTGACAAGAGCATGAAAATTGTCCTGGAAAGGGACCGGCAGTGAGAACATCTGAGCGGTTGCATGAATTCTTCCCCTCGTTAGAAGAACTTTCGTGCAGTCCAGTCCCCATCGATCCAGATCTTCCCGAGGGTATAGATCTCCTCAGCCAGGAAAGAAGGCTCCACGCAGTTTCTCCCCGTCAGGATGAATACCACAAAATTGGGATTATTCGAGTCATTCCAGACCCTGATCATAATGTTTTGATCATCGAGATTGCTGGCAGCCTGATCGACGATCCCGAGTGACCTGAGCCCCTTGATAGTCGGCTTGATAAAAAAACCGACATTGAATTCACCATCAGGCAGTTGTCCCTTCTCTTCATCAGGGATCGGATGTCCACCGCAGGAGGTCATGGTGCAGATATCAGGGAGGGCATTGATCCGTAAAACGAGCTCCCTCACCCGTTCGTCAATGGAAAAAATATCCTGATACCGGGAGATCTGGGCTTTACTTTCGTAGGAGAGGGATTTGCATACCGGCTCTTTCTCCCGGGGTTTTCCTACAGTATCTGGTGTATCCTGACCAATCACTCTCATCCCTTGGTCGTACCTGCGACTGAAGTTTATAAAATAATTCCGGATTGAGAACGAAGGGTCAGGATGACCTGTACGACTCAGGCGGGTAATGCTGGCTTTGATTGCGGCCGGTCCCAGGTCCCCTGATCCTTTCCGGAAAGGGACAGGGGAGATTCGGCCTTTCATTCGTCCTGGAATGCCCCCTTGTGCAGCCAGACATGGTCGAGATCCGCTCCGGTTCTTCCCTCTGTTCTCCGTTCCCTGATCACCCGGGCCGGGACACCGGCAACCACTGAATTCTCGGGGACATCGGTGGTGACCACCGCTCCTCCTGCTACGATGGCCTGGCGGCCGATCGTGACTCCGGGCAGGATCATCGCCCCGGAAAAGACCTTCGCATAATCCTGGATCGTCACCGGCGAATAGGTCCTGACAGAATGGATGGATTCCGAATGGGCATGGGTAAAGATCCTGACGAACTCACCGATCCCGACAGCGTTCCCGATCATGACCCCACCTTTGGTATCGATGAACGATCCCCGGTTCAGGAAGACATCGTCACCAACAGCCAGGAGCTGCCCAAAGTTGAACCTGATATCCCCTTCGGCGTTGAAGTTCTTCCCGCAGCGGGAGAACAACCGCTCTGCTATCATTCTCCGGAAGGGAAATGCTATCGGCATAGAGAGGGAGAGGAGAGCGCGATCAAAAGCATCCCACAGAAAATGCAGGTATCTCTTACCAGGGCTGAACGGATGTTCCGTCGCTTTTGGCAGGTAATCACTGTAGATGCGGAGACCTTCAAGAAGCGATTCCGAAACATGCGGACATCCGACTAAGGACAGGATCCGTTCCGTTCCAGGAAGGTCGGGTCCCTGGTCAAGGATTGATCGAATTTCCTGGAGGAGATCCCCGGCAGCAGTATCCTGGTTCGTATTGTTCATCGATACACCTCCCCCTTCTGAAGAATCCTCTTTGAGCGGGGGTCAGTCATCATGCCATCTCCTCTACCAGGCTGTTCTGGCATAGAAGCTGCTCCCTTATCCCTCTACGAATCCCCTTTCTGTATCCGATCATATGCGATCTGCCGTCTCACCTTTTTTTTCCGTTCATAGACGCCCTCACAGGAGACACCCCATTCCTTGCAGAGTGAACGGATCTCCTCTGCAAACTCACCCGGATCCACCCCCTCCTTCCCGAGGATGTGGAACATGACGAGCTTCGGGTTGTCGGTGCAGTTCAGGACCCTCACGGCGAGATTCTCGTTGTCGACATTCCGGGCGGCAAGGTCGATGATCCCGAGGGAGAAAAAGCCGCTCTCTGTCGGCTCGAGGATGAACTGGATATAGAAATATCCCTCGGGCACCGGGTTCTCCCGGTCCCGGAGGTCGGAATGTCCACCACAGGAACTACAGGTATAGACATCAGGGAGATCGTTCAACACCCTGACCAGCCCTGCTACCCGTGTATCGGTCGCGATCGGAAGGGAGAGCGTGGCAAAGATCAGCTCCTCCCGTGATCGGTCCCCGGTGGTCCTGACATACTCCTGTTTTCGTTTACGGGATGACATGGACCTGACCGGGCATTGTATGACAACCGATGGGGCAGCCTCTGATCATTCCTGCTTCTCCGCACCAGGGGCAGCAAGGAGTCCTTTGGCAAAGGTCCGTGCATTCTCAAGGTCCTGCTCATCGGGGCGGCCCTTGTTCACCCGGATAAATTTGAGGAAGGTTGCCTCACCAGGGCAATGGAACTCGTTGATGATCGTACATCCCTTCGTGATCACGTTCCTCCTGAGGGGAGTATGGAACTCCTCCTTGTACCCTCCCGATGTCGAGAAGAGGAAGACCGGTTTCTCCATGGGGGGCATCTCATCGGCAAGGGCAAGAATGGACGTGTGGTGTTTGCCCCCATAGATACCGGATCCGAATCCGATCAGGTCATACCCGGCAAGATCCCCGGGATCGACCTCGTCGGCCTTCGACAGGGTTGCGCCGGTGACTTCCGCCATCGCCCTGGCTATCTTCTCGGTATTCATATGATGGTATGACATGTAGACGATCAGGATCTTCATGAAGGGAACATTTTGGGGAAAGGGGAATATAAACCTGATGAGAAATCCGGCGATCCCTGCGAAGGCTCCTTCCTCAGGGAGCCGGAATCCTTCAACTCCTTCTCACCTTCGTGAGGACCAGAACATTCTTTCCTCCCTCATAGCGGTAGGAGACCTCGTCCATGACCCTCCGGATCAGGAATACCCCCAGCCCCCCTATCTCCCGGTCATCGATACCCTCCCCGATATCGGGATCAGCGACCGAGAGCGGATCGAAGCGGGGTGCCGTATCGGTGATGCACACCTCCGCCCGATCGCTCCTGATCCGGGAGGAGACAAGGATCGACTCTCCGGGTCTTCCGTACCCGTGGACGATCACGTTCGTGATCGCTTCTTCAACAGCAAGCTGGGTATCGAGGATCTCCTCGGAGGAGAACCCGTGCAACTGCATCGCTTCTTCAAGCCGGTCGGTGACGGCACGGACCCTTTCAACCTCCGATCCGATCGCCAGGTCAAACCGTGTCTCCATAATCACCGGCTCCCTATCATCATGCTCGTGATATCATCAAATCGGGGAATGTCCCCAAAAAAGATCCTGACCGTTTCGGGCATCGCCTGGATACCCTCCTCTGCTGGCAGGGTATGCGAGGTGAGGGGGACCTCTTTTGGCCATGAGATCTGCAGGAGGACCAGCAGCGATGAACGGATCGGGGACTCCATGATCAGGCACTCGTACAATTGAGTAGCACGCGGATTGCTCATAAAGGGTCAGGTTCTCTGATCCCATGACGAGGGCAAAACAGGAAGGATAGGGTTATCTCCCGAAAATACCGACATACCCTCAAGGGAATAACGGTGGAAATCAGAACTGCACACAGGGAAGGCGGGACGGTCCTCTCCGTCAATGGGAGGATTGATACCACTGCGGCACCGGAACTCGACCAAGCGATCCTGCAGGAGATCGACCAGGGGAACCGGAAGATCCTGCTCGACTTTTCCGGCGTCCCGTATATCAGCAGCGGAGGGCTTCGGGTGATCCTGGCGACCGCCAAGAAACTGAAGACCCCGGGGGACAAGTTCGGCCTCTGCAGCCTCTCCCCGGAAGTATTCAAGATCATGAAACTCGCCGGGTTCACCTCCATCTTCTCCATCTACCCTGACGAGGGAGAGGCGCTTGCCCGCTGGTGACGGTCCGCTGGTATCCCTCACGTGGCAGCCAGTACCCGGTGCCCCGGGTGCCCTGATGTATCCCCTCATCAGGAAGATCGACGTCATATCATCCAACTCGTACGTCATCACCACCCCTGAGGTGATCCTCATCGTGGATCCCGGAGGTGTACCCGAACAGGGGGAACAACTCTCCCGGCTTATTGAGGCCTGCCGGGAGGAGTGCGATCGCCCCGTCTTCGCGTTCCTGACACACTCCCATGTCGATCACTTCATCGGGATACAATCAAACGCAGCCTTTTCCGTTCAGAAAGCCGTCGTTTTCGCGGTACATCACGCTGGTGCACTCGCGCTCGAATGCGGTGATCGGACGGTCACGCAGGCCGATATCCTTCAACAGCCCCTCTCCCCCATGGAGGTAGGCCTTCGCCTCTTTGCCCCTGAACGGGAGAACCATGCCGGTGTTCCCGCATCGCTCTGTTTTCCAAACGGTGCCGAGATCACCATTGTGCAGGATCCTGCCAAGGCTGACTCTCCCCGACTCCCGCATGAACAGATACAGTTTGGGAACGGACCCGCTCTCGATCTCTACCATACCCCGGGCCACAGCCCTGACAGCATCTGTCTTCGGATCGGGAATCTCCTTTTTGTTGGCGACCTCCTCTTTGCCGCCAATCCGGGCGTTGCCGGCCTGACCGGGTGGTCCCAGGAATCGCTCGTGCGATCACTTTCCGGGGCCGAACGGCTGGTCGCAGAAGGGGGGGTTACCCATGTCTGCCCAGGGCACGGGAACATCATCCCTGCCGGAGATGCCGCACGGATGTTCTCCCGTGTCAGGGCTGATGCACAATCCCTCTCCCATATCGCGGAGCTGAACTGCGATCGGGCAGTGGCAACCGCGGAGTATGCCACCGATTGCATGGAGCAGGTAAACGAGCTCTTCACGATCATGGCCGGACGCCTGGCCTATGTCACGTATATCCTTGATGAACTGGGCGAGGCTGGTATGGCTGAAGAGACTGCTGCGCTCATCTCAACTGATGCGATCGATGAACTGCTGGAGGCGTTCCGGGACTTTGCCGGGGAGTACCAGAAGATCTCCCCGAGCCCAGTACCACTGATGCTGAAAGCTGCCCAGGTGATGGGGAAGCTCGAGCGGACCTTCCAGCGGAACGAACTTTCCGGCATCATCGACCCGACCCTCGTCCGGAGGGCGGCACGACTCCTTGCCGATTACATCACCATGCTCCGCGGCTTCACGCTGCCAGGTGAGAGGCAGGTACTTGATATCGTCCCGGTCATCGAGGCCATCGTCACCGGTCTCTCGCTACCGCTCCTCTCCGATGAAGAGATCCTCGCTGGTCCTGACGACGAGGGGGCATTCTCCCGCATCCTGCTCTCCCGGATTGGATCACGGCCCCTGCTTGAGGAGGTGGAATGTGAGGTTGTTGCGGAAGATTCCCCTCTCCTTGCGTGGATCGACCGTGACCATTTCACTGACCTGCTCACGTATATCCTCGAAGACCTTGTAGGGACAGGGGCTGGCAGGATCGGGATCCGAACCCGGAAGGGAGAAGAGGGGGCAACCATCACCATAACCGGAATCCTCGCCGTCACAGGAGCCCGGGAACCCCTGACCTGGAGGTTTCTCCGGGGACTCGCAGAACGCGCCGGCGGAAGTCTTGTTGTCAGGCAACAAGACGGGCTCCAATCGTTTGAGTTCACCGCCCGGGCAGCATGATTAAGGAAGCTTTCTGCTCCCAGATAACCAGGGCTCATTCCAGGAATTATGAGATAGCTCAAACGGAGGAATCGAAAAAAACACAGGAGGGTGGCAACAATAAACGAGAAGAAAACAGGACGGGAGGAAGATAAAACCGCGGATAATAAGAGCAAACAGACGAGAATGAGAGCAGTTGGGCCTCATTCCGATGAGGGATGAGGGCCCGGAAAACTGTGCAATACATGATCTCATCGGGATGCTTAAAAGGTTATCGTTCAGATTCAGATCCACAACGTGGTCAAATCCCGGTGCCTTTACCGGATCCATGAGGGCATCTGTTTTTTTCCGGACCGGTTTCACCTCCCTCTAGAAGAGAATCCCAGGATTCCTGCAGGGGGAGCAGCGGTATGCTCACCGAAATTAATTCGAATTTTATATATCTCCAGCAGATGAGACCTGATCAAGGCGGATCGTTTTGGAAGTAGGCCCCTCGCCGACTATTCTGATGGAAGTATATGTAGATCGCATCTTCTGCAACGGATGCGGTACCTGCATCGATCTCTGTTCTATGGGAGTCTTCCAGATAGTAAACCATAAGGCAGAACCGCTTCGCCCCCATTTGTGTGTGGCCTGTTTCAAGTGCAGGGAGTTCTGCCCTACCCAGGCCATCACCCCCCGGTGGATCATGAGGGTCTCGTAAACTCCGGGATTGGCTGTGGGGAGTCATACCAGGAGAGCACCCTTCCAAGAGATCGCGAGAGCGACCCCCAACGGTCTTTTACCTGGCCCTCCACTTCTTGTTCCAGTTTCTCCCCCTTCTGATTCAAGGCCCCCTCCCGGGATTAGGAGGGTTGCGTGACAGCCGGCGGAATTCGGACTGATTCCTCACAGGAAATCCCTGGAATCCCGTGCTCTCCTTTCATCAATCAGAACTTTTTTCGTCACATCCTCACAATGAGTCCTTTAGCGAACAAAGGTGAACGCAATGACCAATGCAACAGACCTGGAGAGGGGGAACAGGCGATGAAGTGGCGAACCGACAAGACCAGTACCCATGTTGAGGACCGGAGAGGTACCTCCAGTCGCATCCCGGGGGGAGCAGCGGGAGGGATCGGCGGGATTGGACTGATCATCATCCTCGTCGCTGCAGTCTTCCTCGGGGTCGATCCGGGCCAGTTCATCCAGGGAAACGACGTCTCAACCGAATCGTACGGGCAGCAACCCGAATATACCCAGGCCGATCAGGAGGTCTTCGACTCATCGGCACGGGTATTCACCGACACGGAACAGACCTGGTCCATCATCTTTGAAGACCAGTTAGGGAGAACGTATAGCCCGCCAAACCTGGTGGTGTTCGAGGACTACGTGAGCACCGGGTGCGGCCAGGCGACCTCTCAGACCGGGCCATTCTACTGCTCTGCCGACCAGCGTGTGTACATTGATCTCGACTTTTTCAAGGAACTCGAGCGGCAGTTCAAGGCTCCCGGTGACTTTGCCCAGGCCTATGTCATCTCCCACGAGGTAGGCCACCATGTGCAGAACCTCCTCGGTACCCTGCAGTATGTGAACCGGCAGCAGGCCCGGTTGAACGAGGCCGATGCCAATGCACTCTCGGTAGCACTTGAACTCCAGGCCGATTGCTATGCCGGTGTCTGGGCATACCAGGCGCAGTATGGAGACCTGATCCTTGAACGGGGTGACCTGGAAGAAGCCCTGAACGCTGCAAGCGCTATCGGTGATGACCGGATCCAGATGCAGTCCATGGGATACGTCGTGCCCGATACGTTCACTCATGGAACCTCAGCCCAGAGGGTTGAAGCGTTCAGGAAGGGGATGGATGCAGGAATAGTCACTGACTGCAACTGTGCCGAACTCCCGACAGTCGGATAAGATCTGGTCATCTCTTTTTCCAATGAAAATCACTTCGTAATTTTCATAATGTATGCCCGTATCCCGAAATCGGGGCTCATAGGAGGTTTATATGAAAATACCTCCGGCATTTTCATCTTTTATGCTGTGGCCCTCAAAGGAATCGTGTTATTTTTTTATTTGAGGTCAGAAGGCTTTCAGACCAAAACGCCCTTATCCATCACCTGCATACTGCAGGCGTGTCTCCTTCCAGATACTCATGAAGGGATATATCGCCAGGTATGCCGAGACAGCAAGGATCGGGACGATGACAAACCAGAGGCAAAGATGGTTACTGACAGGGTCAGGAGGATGATTTCGATGATAGCGGAGCTGACAAGGTACCTTGGATCACAAGTGACAGGTGAGGATTAATGGGAGTTCAAGCCTGAAAAACCGCGGGGAGAGGTTGCCCGACAGGGCTCTCACCAGTAGGTCCCTTCTCCGACAACGAGGACCGCATCAGTCTCGATCCACCCGGTCCGTTCCCCGGCCTCCACCAGCACCTGGTCCCGGTAAGAGTTGAAGGTCCAGCCGCCCCGCCAGATCGAGTTGGTGCCCGAGACCCGGGCAACGAGAGAGACCGGGACAGGGTTATCGGCCGTGTAGGAGAGATACAGGCGGACCGGATGGGTATACTCCATTCCTTCGTAAGGCGGGGTGGTTTTCGGCCGTGCGGTAAACTGCCCGCCCTGGCTGAAGAGCGGCTCGCGGCCGATCGGATCACGGGTATCGACCGGAACCTCTGTTTCCAGGGTCGCTCCAATCTCATCCGGGAGCAGAACAGGGGTCTCTTCCGAGTATCCGGTAGCCGTGGGAGGCGGGGTCCCGCTGGGCTGTGCACCGGGCTCAACCGGGATCGGGAAGCCATGGTACCCAGGAACCATCCGGGCTGCCCGGACCAGGAGGAAAGGCGTACCGTTCACGATCGCGATGGAGATCTGCCAGTCTTCCGGGACCCCGTACCCGGTGCCGTTTGCAATCATATCACCGAGGGAAGTGGTGCCATTCAGCTCCGGCACCGGGAGGAGGAGGGTCACATTCTCAATCCCGGACGAGAAGGAGAGCGTGAGAGAGTAAGCATAATCATGCCGTTCGCTCTCCCCCGCTATCCGGTCGAACTGGAAGATGACCCAGCCAATACCCGCAGCGGCGATGATGAGAATGATGAGACCGGCAATCGCCAATGTCCGCCGTTTTCCCGGCCCCGGATCTGATGTGATCAAGCAATCCTCCTGTGCATCCAGCCCCATCTCCTCCTCACAATCCGTTGAATGCTGCACTCCTCCGGATCTTCTCTCTTACCCGCTCCCAGGTGGGGGTGACAAGAAAACTCTCCTCCATGTAATCGATCATACGGGCGAATTTCCTCATGGGGATGGCCATCGAGAGGACATCCGGCATCACGCAGGGGCGTGCCGATGGATCGAACATGCCAAGGACAGCCCTCGGGTGCTCCTTCTGCTGCTCGAGCCAGGGATAGTAGACGATCGATGAGCACCCTGATCCGAAGGGACAGATCACACCGCCCTCCGGATCTCCCTGGTCGAAACCGGCCAGGGTGAATAACCCGGAGATGACCTCCGGCCGGGCAAAGAAGATGACCACGTCCGGGATATCCTCCCGGGTCAGCTGGTCCCAGCGCTTGAAGGTGTAGCACCCCCCTTCAGAGGGGATATGAACCAGGCTTTGGTCAAATTCATCCACGATCTCCGGGGTCCGCTTATACCGCTCCCCTTCGACTACCCCCGGTTTTCCGCAGGAGAGAAAATACCGGAAGAACGGGGGACGCTCGGTGGCATACCCAAGATACAGTCTCGCGCCGCCGCAGGACAGGGACTCGTGGTCGATAACCACTGGGTGCCCTTTCCGCACCCGGGCAAGGTCGCAGACCATGCACTTCCACCGTTTTGGCGCTGGCAGCCTCGGTACACCCTCCCCGGCCGGCCCGATCCAGAACGCTATCGGCAGGTCCGCCCCTTCAAAATACTGGTTCCACAGCCGGGTGAACCGGTCCCGCATGCCGATATCCATGGAGTCCTATCAGGGAGCGGCTGGATAAAACGGTTGCGATCGCCCGGGTGGATCTGGGCATGGTTGACCGATGCTATTTAGCCCATGACAGAACAATACCCTCCATGCACCGGATTATCGACTGGAACGAACTCTGGAAGGCAATCCACGTGGCCTCCCCTGAACGGACCAAAAAGGCCGGCGACCCTGCTGCCACCTGGGACAAGCGTGCTGCCGCCTACCATCGGATCAGCCACGAGGAGACGGAGGCAACAAAGCGGGATCTCGGGTTTATCGATCTCCGCCCGGGCGATACGGTCCTTGACATGGGGGCTGGAACGGGAAGGCTGGCCGTCCCCCTTGCCGGGCGTGCAGCACACGTGACTGCCCTGGACCCTTCAGGAGGCATGCTTGGCATCCTCCGGAAGCGGATGGAGGAGGCAGGGCATCACAATTACTCGTGTGTCCAGATGAAATGGGAGGAGGTCGTCCTCGGCCGGGATATCGGACCCCACGACATAGTCATAGCCGCATTCTCGCTCGGGTTCTATGATCTCGCAGCAGCCCTCGCCAAGCTCGACCAGGCAGCGAAACGGTCGGTCTATCTCTTCTGGCATGCTGGCGAGTGGAGGGGACCCGAGGAGATGGGGCTCTACCGTGCAGTGTTCGGCGATGAGGGGGCAATGCAGCGGGGATACCAGGATTATTGCTTCCCCATAAACATCCTCCATGATGCCGGTATCTTTGCGAACGTGCGGATTTATCCCGCACTCTGGGAAACCTCCTATGAATCGGTAGATGAGGCTGTCAGGAACTGGGTGACGATGCATCACCCGGACCTCCAGGATCAGACCCCCGTCACCGAGTTCTTCACGAGGGTGCTCAGGAAAGGGGCGACGGGAAGGATGGAGTACTCAGCGGTAAGGCGAACCGCTGTGATCTGGTGGGAGAAGGAAGCGGACGGGAAGGCCTGACCGGGATTCCCTCTGCCGGAGTTCTTAAGATATCCCGGGAGATGGTTCATCGTTCCGGCAAGGAGATGGCCGGGAGACCCTGCACCTTTTTTTGCCTCATCAGCCACAATCAGATCCAGATGAACGTCACGTTTCTCGGGACCAACGGCTGGTACGACACCCCTACCGGGAACACCTGCTCGGTGCTGGTCCAGTCCGATGACTGGAACATCATTTTTGATGCCGGCAACGGGATCGCCAAAGCCGACCGGTATATCGACCAGGGGAAGCCAACCATCCTCTTCATCAGCCATTGTCACCTTGACCATCTGGCAGGTCTTCACACCCTGACAAAATTCCGGTTCAGGCACCCGCTGCAGATCTGCGGCCAGCCTGGGACAGAGGCCCTGCTCCGGTCCATTGTGAGGGAGCCCTTCATGGTCCCCTTCGAGGATCTTCCCTTCCCGGTCGGGTTCACGGAACTGCAAGAGGGGAGTCATCGCGTCCCCTTCCCGGTCGAATGCCGGCCGCTGGTCCACCCGGTGCCCTGTTATGGTTATGCCATCACCCTGGAGGGCAGGAAGATCGCATTCTGCACCGATACCGGCTTCTGCGAAAATGCCGTCATACTCTCAAAGGATGCTGACCTTGCCATCACCGAATGCGGACTGCGTCCGGGCGAAGAGAGCCCGGACTGGCCCCACCTGAATCCTGAACAGGCGATCAGGATCGCGAGGGAGGCTGGTGCAACACGACTAGCCCTGATTCACTTTGCTGCCCATACTTACACGAGCCTCAAGGACCGTTCGGCCATTGAGAAGAGGTACAAAAAGGAGTTTCCCGGACTGATCGCCACGAGGGATGGACTCACGGTCCTGGTCTGATGGAGCGCCAAGAAGGGCTCTTTTGAAAAGATCATGGTGAACGAAGAGAGAGAGAATAGGGTTCTTCATTGTGAAGGGGAGCGAAATGGGTGAGAAAAAGAGACCGTATTACCTCCCACACGCAAAGTCGATGCCCTTGTTGATACAGTCGATCCCTTCTCTCTCTTTTCCCATCTTCTTCAGGGTCAGGCCCTTGTTGAACCAGGCTTCGGAGAGCTGCGGATCGATCTTGAGCGCCATGTCGTAGCATGAGATCGCATCTTCGCACTTGCCAAGGTAATCAAGGAAATTCGCCTTCTCATTCCAGGCCACGGCATATCCAGGGTGCGCCGCGATAGCCCGGTCGAAGTACTCAAGTATCTTTTCAGGTTTTTCCTTGTCCTGCGAATGGATTGCCCGCTGGTAGTAGTATTCTGCCTCGTGCAGGATGGTGCCAAACTTTGTCATTCTTCTTCCTCCATGTATATGTTACCCGATTGCCAGTTCGATTCCCCGGTTGATGCAGGAGATTGCGTCCTCTTCTCTTCCAACCTTTTTAAGGGTGAGCCCCTTGTTGAACCATATCTCGGCATCCCCGGGTTCGAGTTTCAGGGCTGTGTCATAGCAGGAGAGTGCCTCATCGAGCTTTCCCATCAGATCAAGGTAGTTTCCCTTCTCGTTCCATGCCATTGCGTATCCGGGATCCTTGCTGAGTGCCTTGTTGAAGTACTCAAGCACCTGTACGGGGTTGTTCCTCATCTCTGCATCCATTGCCCGCCGGAAGAAATACTCGGCTTCCTGCGAGATGCTTACGATTGCTTTCTCCATGGTTGTTCCTTCCTCCTCTGTGATTCCGCCAGGGCATCTGTCTTGTGTGGTCCCCGACAAACAACAATAATTCTTATGCTTAAATATTTGTTTGCAGTATATTATTGTTCGAATAATGTGCATTGCATTACTGCATTAGATTCGCGGTACAACAGTGCATGGCATTGCTGAGCGACGGTAACGACCCCTCCCGGTTCCCTCGTGAAAAGGGGTGTTTGGGGAATATCCGGAAGGTATTATAATTGGAACCTCTGTGGAAATGAGGATCTCATCCCATGAACACAACGTTTCGATTCCATCAACTTCACCATTGAAAAAAGTCGGGCAGGAACTGACAAAAGTATCTGGAAGTGTGGTGCCGAAGCTCACGTGCCGCAGGGAACAATACCACCGAATCCGGTATGGTCGGGTGTACGGTCTTATCCTTCTGCCCGGTCTTATTTGGAATAACAGGGAATTCAGGGATTCCTCCCCTGAATCCAGGGACAGGACAGAGATAATGGCAGATCTGATATTCATTCCGGTCTTCGTCTCAATCGCAATGGGAAGCATCAGGGAATTCAGGGATTCCTCCCCTGAATCCAGGGACAGGACAGAGATAACGGGCAGGTCTGATATTCATTCCGGTCTTCATCTCAATCGCAATGGGAAGCATCAGGGAATTCAGGGGATTTCTCCCCTGACACCAAGGGATACCAGCGGATGGATTATCAGTACTCAACATCCGAGTCATCGACCCGGAGGCCTTCATCCCGGTCATAAGGGAGCGTTGCCCATAAAAGTCCGTCATGCAGGCGATACCCAGCCTTCAGCACCAACTTTACGGGGGCAGGTATGATGAACCTCACCGGGGAGAGTCCCTGACGGTATTCGTTCTCAACAACGACGAGCAGGGAATGTCCCCCATCCCTGGTATAACAGTAAAAGGGCAGGAGATCCACCGGGAGCGGTGTTGGATAGGTCCGACCCGGGAGCACCCAGGGTTCCAGGCCCACCTCACGGATGATATCATCACGATTCATGATTCGACTACCAGATTAACGGTCAGACCCCAACCCTCATAATCCTGAAGATCTTCCCCTCCTTGCCTTGAGCATTCTGTCGTGGCAGGGGTGGGAATGAGTACCATGGGAATGAAAGGAGAGTGCGATGGGTCTTACGACCAGGAGAAATGTCCCTCCAATTGCCGCTAGCCACCCAGGATGACCGTGATGGCGCTGATCAGGATCCCGATACAGGAGGATGCAAATCCCATCATGATCTTAGAGAGAAAGGTTCGCTCAAGGGCTCTCGTATAGCCGACCACAAAGAGGAGGAGTATCCCGCACAGGTTCGATACGTTCAGGGCCTGCCCTACATTATCGATCAGGAAGAACGGGGCGACCACGATCATGCCTGCACCTGCAGAGAGGAGGAAGGTACCGATGACAATGGTGAGTGCTCCACGGGCAGAGAACTTTTCCCGCTCCTGTACGGTAGAGAGGAACTGTACCAATTTTTCATAAAGGTGAAGCCGGTTCTCCGGCGGAATATTCCGGAGGATCGTATCATCCAGCTGCTCTCCGACAAGGGTGAGTGCCGGTTCCTTCTCCTCTCCCCTCTTCGAGAGCTCGATCGTCTTGTTCTCCCGCCTGATGATGTAATTCCGCTCCCAGAGGTAGAAGAGGCCATCGGCTATTCCCCAGGCAATGCAGCAGAACAACGCGGCAAGGACGATTTTTGTGAGGATCCCCTGAAGGATGAAGGGAACCCCCCTGAGCATGCTGGTAAAGGTCATCGCGATGATGACCCCGTACATCACTTCTGCACCCGTCCAGAACTTCCCAAGGTAATCGGCAACCCGCATAAAATCTCGCAAGAGATAGCCTGAATGTCATTCCTTTATTAAGGTATCTTAAAAAGGACCGGGTCCAGAGCAGGGAGGAGGGTATCAACCAAAAAATAAGAATGGAAAATGTATTGGTTGTTTTCAGGTATCGGATATCAGGAACAATAGCATAATTCAAACGGTTCTGTAAAGGCACCGGGAATAAGGAGTGGGTGAGGTTCGGTCAGAACCTCCTTTACAGGTGATGATAAGGTTTTAAAAAAACGGCCTTGTTGACATCCTCAAATTAGAGGTTTACCAAAAGATCTAAGAGCTATTGGCTCCTTGCAGTGAATATGCAACTAAACCCCAACAAGGAGCCGTATTTCTATTCAAATCGAAAACATATCAGTTTTCTTACTGTTACGATGAATGTGGTGAAAGCCGCGAAAGTACCGGTATATCGGACGAAATTCTCGAAACACGAATTTACACAACACCAGCTGTTGTCTTTGGTAATATTCAAAGAATATCTCGGAGTGAAATACAGGCAATTATGCGATATTCTTGCATTAGCGAAGGAATTTATAGAGATTCTTGGATGTTCGAGAATTCCCCATTTTACGACGTTATGCAGGTTTTCGCACCGGATTAGCTCAAAACTGATATCCAGAATACTCGATTCGGTTACATCGCTTTTCTACAGATCATCTGGGCGGATTTCTACAATCGCCATAGATTCAACGGGATTCCCAACTTCGTATTTCAGTTATTATTATTCGGTCAGAGCCCAGAAAGACCGGAAAGAGTTCCTGAAAATTTCCGTTGCAGTTGACACTCATAAGCAAACAATTTTAGCTCTTAAAATCACCAAAAACCGTCAGCATGATAGCAAACATGTCCCCTCTTTGCTGCGAAAATCTTCTCGAATCAAACTTGGGAAATTCTATGTTCTCGATCGGGGATACGATTCTGAGGCGATCCATCGTCAGATCCGCGAAGAGTTACAGGCAATTTCCTACATCCCGGTTCGTAATTGGAATACTTCTTATGTTAGTGGTTATTTCAGGCAGCGAATGGTAAAAGAACTTGATGTTTCGGTTTACAGGAAACGAAATATTGTTGAAACTGTGTTCTCGGTTGTAAAAAGAAAATTCGGAGGATTCGTGAGAGGATTTGGATTTAGAAGCCAAGTTAAGGAAATAAAACTCAAGTGCATCGCATATTCTCTGGACCGCTTCCTGAAAAACCAGGCAATACTGTCAGTTGACTAGGATGTCAACAGAGCCAAAAAAACCTCATTGATGAGATATCACGATAGCGATTAACCACTTGGGTTAATCTGCACCGCTCTCTATTATTTTTGAGTTTTCATATTTATTTTATTTGATTCGAACTAATTTTTAAAAGTCGGAGGGCAAACCATGAAATAGGAGCCAGTTATCTGATAGTGGAAAGTTTCTCCCAGTTCCGAATTAAATTAAAAAAAAGTGCTTGTGGCCCAGGGCGACGGGCCACAGGTATTCATCACTTCACAATCCAGAGACAGTCTCCTCCCGTTATCGGTGTACCATCAAAGAGTTCGCCAGTAATGGCAAGTGGTACAGGGTCTCCTTTTACCGTCGCTCCAGTTACTGCACTGGTTGCTGCGATAGCCGGGCTCTCGAACTTGAGGTTCAAGTCAAGGTATCCGTCCCCTAATCCCTGCCAGCATTCGCATAGCCCGCATTCGTCATCACAAGGAACAGGTGCACCGGTATCTTCAATCGACCAGCGGATTGGCGCAACTCCTTCAAGGAGCACGGTCTCTGGATCGATCTGACTCACATCAACAGTGTCTGATCCAAGAATCGCTACTGGCAGGACCCCTTTCTCACCACGGTTAAAGGCGTTCGGGCAGGACCCGGGCTTGATGTCGACATCAACAGGAAGAACGCATGGCACGTGGATTGTCACTTCCTGGTCCCCGTAGCTGACACCATCTTCATCAACGGCACTCACTGTGAATGTGTAATCACCGCATTCAGTTCCCTCTGGAACGGTGATAGTGATATCAAACTCCATGGTAGCCGGGGGTTCGAAGCAATCATACGACTCGGGGACAACACTGGTAAGCCAGTCTTCAAAGCCAGATTCTGCAACCAGGGTGAGGCCACAGACTTCAGGGGTAGTAAGTCCTGAAATGATCACATCGACCATATCATCGACTTCAAATCCTCCGAGGACCCAGAAGCTTCCACCTGTTTCAGTTACCCACGGATTCCAACAGTCCCGGAAGTCATCGTATGGTTGGACTTCAAGAAGGATAATGTTCGCGTCAACCATTCCATCAATGACATCCAGTATTGCAAGGTCATCTGCAGTAAATAGCGTTGCATCCCGGCCCGGATCTATACCAGTTGATTCCGTATACCCCCAGCAGGACATATCGCAATCATGAGGGACGACATCCCCAAAGGAGACAACAATACGCTTTGCCCCAGTACGCCACCCCACGTTAGGATCGCTATAAGTTTCGTACAGGAGCCTGCTATAGGACTCGGGACCATCCCATCCTCCTCCAGCAGATAAGCCATTGATTGCGGTCTGAATATCGGTCGTGTCATCGGTTATTGCTTGTTCGAGGAGATACGGCCAGTCATCAACTTCTCCGTAAGTATCACCATAATCACACGAATCAAAATACCCTGGATAATCCCTGTGGGACATTACACCATACTGAATGTCGACCCCGGTCAATTCAAGCGCTGCCATGACATCCGCCGCATTTGCCTTGGCATCATCAAGAGTGCCTCCCATACTGCCTGTGCAGTCAAATGCAAAGATCACATCCGCCTTGGCTGGAAGAGCAGTAACCTCAACCGTTTTATTCTCACCAACAAACTCACCAGGCCATAATGTCGCTTCAATTGATGACGGTATGACCGTTGCACTTACTGGTAATGCCAGAAAAAGTGCAATAGTGAAGAGCACTAACACAGTTTTCATCATAACGCACCATCTCTCCAATTCTTACCTTGAAATTTCTCTGAAGCATCTAGGAAATGACAACTACGGAAAGAGCTCTCGCTTAACCCACCACCTTTCTCAAACGGAAGCCAGCCTTTCATCGTTTACTGATCTTTCCCTTGCACCATCAGATGAATCCAGACTACTTCAGAGTATGCCTCTCTCCAACTCGACTTCCGTAGTTTCTGCTGCACTGATATGGATATTTATATATATGCCATGCAATTTTGTTGACAATGGAATTTTTTAAAATGTTTATTTCTCCTGTTATGGATCACATCCATGAAACAAAGATTGATCCCTTCTGCTCATCCAGGTTTTAAAAAAAAAAGGATTCATCCGGTCAGGTAATCATACAGGAACGCGGCTGTAACCGCTCCGAGGATCGGACCGATCACATAAATCGGAAAATTCACCCAGAAGTTATTCCCGCCAAGCAGCCAGTCGCCGAGATACGGGCCGAACGTCCGGGCCGTGTTCAGTGAGGCGCCTGCAATGTTGCCGGTCGTCGTGATGATTCCGCCGACCGTCAGGCCGATCACAAGCCCGGCAAATCCCGGTGGTGCCTTGCTGTTCACCGCTACTCCCATGATGACGAGCATCAGCAGGAATGTCCCGATAAACTCTGCAAGGATTGCCTGTCCATAGCTGATGCCAGGGAAGGGAGCAGTAGCCCCAAGACCCCCGATCGTGACGGCATCCATGCCGGCGCTTGCTGCAAAGAGCAGGCTCCCGATTGCAGCCCCAATCAGCTGAGAAACGATATAGGCACCGGTATCCCCCGCAGGGAACCGTTTCGTGGCCCACAACGCGATGCTGACCGCAGGGTTGAGATGGGCGCCCGAGACACTGCCGAGAGCATAGATTGCGGCGGCGATCACGATGGCAAACGCCATTCCTATCGCCAGCCAGTCGGCAAGGCCCCCGAGGGCTCCAATCCCTATGTTGAACGGGGTCGCCGGGTCGGTCCCTGCTGCGATCATGAGGGTCATGGCAGCAGCACCTGCACCGAAATACACGAGCAGCCCTGTCCCGAGCATCTCGGCACAGCACCGCCTGGCCAGGGAACTCATCCCTCATCCCTCCTTATATGAGGCATTGCAGTCCGGGCAGAGCATCCGCGGGATCTTCTTCGGGAGTTTCTTGGCCGGGAACGGGTATCCTCCCTCCCAGACGTCGACCTCCCTCCGGATGGTGTGCTCCATGCAGGTTCCCATTCCACAGATGATACAGATCGCCACCGCATCGGTGGACTTCCCCATCTGAGCGCAGATATAGCATTTCATCTCACTCACTCCGTTACACCGCACATTTCCACTGGCAGTACTGGTGCCGGAAATCAATCAGCGCTGCCGAGGCACAGTTCTTGCAGATCCTGGCCGGGGCTGCCGGGACGTCCTTTTTAAGGGCGATGATATTGGTCATCAGGGTAGCCGTGACCGGCTCGCTCGTCAGCAGGCAGGGATAATCAGAGAGCCGGAGCATGGCTGATGCCCTGACCGTGATGGCGCAGGCAGGATAGGCATACCGCTGCGGGTTCATCAGCACCTCGTTCTCATGAACCGGCTGGAGATCGACAACAACCCCGCCGACTTTTGGCTTCAACAGCCCATCCGTCCCGTTCTGTCGCCGGCGTGCCTGGTCCACGTACTTCCAGCCACGGTAGAGCATGTCCATGAAGTCGCAGTTGTGCAGCTCGGCAGCCGCCCCCCGCTTCGGGTACAGCTGGACATAATTGTGCCAGCGCTTTGTCAGGAGATCAACCAGCATGATGGCATTAAAGCCGTCCAGCTCGAGGATATACTCGGCAGCAGAAGCCGAGGCCCCTGTGGCTACCGTCAGGACGTCTTCCTCTGTTTTAAACGAGGGGACGGCTGCCTTCAGCGTGGCGTCCATCACATCGGTCACGGCCTCGATAGTGGCCATGATCACATCGTCCTTGCACATGTTGAAGGTGGACTGGGCGATGTGGTGGGCGATATCCCCGACACAGTAGGCAGGGATGGTTACGATATTGGCATAGTGGACATCGTCATCCATTGCCGCCCGGACCGTCCCTTCCATCTTCTTCCGGTACCCCTCCATGTATTTCCGTGCGTCAAACGAGGTCATCCCGACCGAGTCCATCAGGTCGGCCTGGGCATCGACCGGGCGGTCGTAGACCTTCTCCATCATCCCGATCTCGGCCTTCACCGCATCGGCAAGGGTTGCCCCCTTCTCGACCTCGTGGGCAAAGACGTCGCCGAAGCCATAGCTCGTGTTCATCCCCCAGGACTTGGAGGCAAGGATGGCCTGCTTGTGGGGGGTGGGGATGTCCACGGTCTTCAGGATCTGGTTAACGACGTTGCTCGTGCTGCCCGGGATCAGGGCAAAGTCAACGACGCAGGTAGGCCCGTAGAACCCGGCGTACCGGCGGGCTGCCTCCTTTCCCACCAGCGCTTCGGCTTTCCGGATCGCCCTGGTGAACGCTTTGACACTCTTCAGAAACGAAGGGTCCTCATCATAGAGGATCTCCATGATCACCGGAGTCTGGTAATGTTCGACATAAGGATCATCCTCAGGCCGGACGGTGCTCGTCAGCTGTTCCAGCACCCCGAAGTGGGCTTTCACGGAGTCGGTATGGAGGCCAAAGACAGCCTTTGACTGCGCCCCGGCAGGTTTCATCTTCTTTACCGCGGAAAGGTAGGATTTTGCATCGGAGACCACAAACGATCCCCCCCGTTTCTTTTTCACGGTATCCACGTCAGCCCGCTGTGCTGCCATGGCCTCATCGATCATCTTCTGACACAATTTCGTCATATGAGAACACCTCCATGAATCAGGAGCCGGTTGTCCAGGGATGGATCCGACTACGCCAGCCCGGAGAGGGAATGCTGATCCGGCAAAGATTGGAGCCATGACTGGCATCTCCGGTGCTAAAGCCAGAATCGATCCGGATTACGGATAAAGGTTTGGACTGGTACCATGGGATGAAACGAAGGATTGCAACTGCCGGGATGCAAAGGAAGGCGCAGAAGTCCCGAGACCTATCTTCCCTTGCTTTTCGCAGCAGCAGGAGAACATACCTGCATACTCCTGAAGAACGGGATAACAGGGAGGGATAGGACATATATCCTTCACAATAGCCTGAAAAGAGGATCCAGCCCCAGGATCCGGCCGGCTTCCTAAAAGTATAAATATTTAGAGGATGTTTATCTGTTTGAGGTAATTAAGGTGGCAGATTTACCTGTAGCGGCAATTGTAAGAATTGCCAAGAAAAGTGGTGCAAAGAGGGTCGGCCGCGACGCAGCAATGACCCTTTCTGCAAAAGCTGAAGATTATATTGCACAGCTGACAAAAGAAGCGAACAAACTGGCGATTCACGCCGGAAGAAAGACCCTGAAAGAAGAGGATGTGGAGCTCGCGGCAATGTCCGCGTAACTCTCCCGCTTTTTTCTCTTCTCCTCTCAATATCACACTGTTTGCGAATTTTACTACGAGGGTGATGATTTTTTATCATCCCGGTCCTTTTCCTCGGAATCTGGATCTTCTGTCCCTTCATGCGATTGGAACAGGTCCCTGGAGTTTGGATGAATAAGGGGAAAGGAGCTGTTTCCCCGTCTATAGCAGCTTCTTCCCGGCTTCAGCGCCCGGGAGGCAGGTGAAGACGTCGGTGACCTTCATGACGAGCAGGGATTTTGCCGGATATTCCTGCTTCTTTGCCTTTACCTTCTCCTTCATCTTCTCGTAATCGGGGCCGCTCGTCTTGACCTGCACCTTCCCCTTGACCTGGAAGCATTTCCTGCTCTCCGGCTCCCAGACATACAGGGCGATGTGTGGATTCTCCTTCACATTGGCCAGGGTCTTGTTCATGTAGTTGTCGGCAAGCCAGATCGTGTCATCAGATACCAGCATCACAAATGCGATAGGGGCGACGTTTGGGACCCCGCTCTTTGAGGCGGTGGCGACCGGGAAGAGCTTGACCTTTGCAAAGGTCTCTTTCATCTCGTCATTCAGTTTTACCATGGGAATCACGTATCTCCGGTATAGTAGTCCAATAGGTTGTACTCCCTTTATTATTTTCTGAGAATGTTCTCATTGCCAGTACACCGGGACGGATAGAAGGTTAGATGTTGGCTCGCACGCATCCCCCTGGTTCCTGTCCCCTGATGTCCGGCTTCCCGGTGCATTTTTTATCCTGCACCTCCCATCACCCCTGGATGAACTCCCCGTCCTATACCACCCTGTTTGCCAGCGGGACCTTGGCTCTCCGGGTGGAACAGGCTGCTTCACTCCTGTCATCATGCACCGTATGCCCACGACGATGCGGAGTCGACCGGACACGGGATGAACGGGGCTACTGCGGCGGTGGTCTCCTCCCGGCAGTCTCGAGTTATGGCCCCCATTTTGGGGAAGAGCCGCCACTTGTAGGCAGGTATGGTTCAGGGACCATCTTTTTTACCGGGTGCAACATGCGGTGTATCTTCTGCCAGAACTACGAGATCAGCCAGGCAAGGCACGGGGTGGACGTCTCTCCCGGACGGCTTGCGGGGATGATGCTTGAGCTTCAGGAACGGCGCTGCCATAACATCAACCTGGTCTCCCCCAGCCATTTCGTCCCCCAGATCCTCCAGGCGGTCCTGATCGCAGCAGAAAAAGGCCTCGTGATCCCCCTCGTCTACAACACTGGTACGTACGATTCGGCTGAGACACTCCGCCTTCTCGAGGGAGTGATCGACATCTACATGCCCGATGCAAAATACGGAAGGGAGGAGATTGCCCGGACACTCTCCGATGCACCGGGCTATCCGGCACTCATGCAGGAGGCCATCCTCGAGATGCAGCGGCAGGTCGGGGATCTTGTCGTCCGGGATGGTGTTGCAGAGCAGGGACTTATCATCCGGCACCTGGTCCTTCCCAGGGAACTCGCCGGATCGGACCTGGTGATGCAGTTCATCGGGGAGCGGGTATCACGGGAAGCGTACGTGAATATCATGGACCAGTACCACTGGAATTCGTCAGTGTCATCACCTGATTTTATCGAGAAGTATCCGGGGTTTGAAGCACTCCTACGCGGTATTACGGAAGAGGAGTATGGATATGCGATACGGTGTGCGAGAAAGTATGGGCTGCATCGGGGATTTTGACGAGGGAGCCTCTCGTCAGAACCATCGATCAGTCGGGCAAACCGGACCGCTGTCATCATCTCCGATCCGGTGTGTGCAGTAAAAAAAGGGGAAAGTTCCGCACCCATCCTTTCTCTTCCATAAACCTTTTTCCGTTCATTTCTGAGTACCTATTATGGGATCGATGAAGGGTTATACCGATTATAAACGCCGGGAGTATTGTAATGACGTGCAATGCCCGGTGCAGCTGCTTCTGAATAAAGAGATGGAAAAATCTCCCAAATATGAAGAGATCCGGGCGATTTGTGCATCCCATTGCCTGCACAGCACCCATGAATTTCACCACTGGCTGACCGAGAAAGGATACCTGATCGTCAGGCCGAAGGGAGAGTAGGACCAACTATTTTTAGCGTTGTGAATCATTACTTCTCGTGAGATGTCCCCATGGTACAGGCATACCTTGATGTTGGAATTCAGAGCCGGATGAACCGGATCATCAGTCCGAAAGATAACCGGGTGGTTATGCTTGCCGTCGACCATCCCTATTTCCAGGGGCCGACGACAGGCCTGCGTAACATGAGCAGGACCATACAAACACTCCTTCCCTCCTGCGATTGCCTGATGACAACCCGTGGGGCAGTCCGGAGCAATATCGCACCCGGAGATCTCGGGTCAAAACCCATCATGCTGCGGGTGACGGGGGGAAACAGCGTCCTATTCGAGGAGTTGAGCGACGAGAAGCTCACGGTCACCATCAGGGAAGCCATCCGGATGGATGCAGCCGGGGTGGCGGTCAGTGTGTATGTCGGCTCTGCCAACCAGCAGCAGACGATCCTCAACCTGACCGATATGATCAATCATGCTGAAGAGTACGGAATGCCGGTCCTGGCTGTGACCGCCGTTGGTAAAAACATGGCAAGGGATCTCCGCTACCTGGCACTTGCCTCCCGCATCTGCCAGGATGCCGGGGCCCGGATCATCAAGACCTATTATTGCGAGGAATTTTCCAAACTGGTCGACTGGGTTGCTCCCACTGCGGTTGTCGTTGCCGGAGGGAAGTACTCAAGTCCCCCTGACGCTCTCCAGATGGCCTACCACTCCGTCCAGGCAGGTGCCGCCGGAGTCGATTTCGGGCGGAATATCTTCCAGGATGAAAATCCCCTCGGCATGATCAAGGCGATCAAGGCTATTGTCCATGAAGACCACACCGTGAAGGAAGCCCTTGATATCTACCACGCATGCCTGCCTCATGCCTCAAAACTCGACTAATTTTTTGGGATTTCGAGAATTCCCTAGGCACGATTATCGGAAAAATAACACTCAATGTGGATTGAAGTGAATCTGCCGAGACACACGCATATATAAGCACAATGGCAAACCCATTTTATTAAACCGTCAATGGTTGCCGTCCGGCCGGGCAGAAAGCAGGAAACTGCCGGGGGCAGTTTCACGGGAAGCCATCATTCGCGAAGCCAGGTCCAGGCCTTGCTGATATCAGCGGACTGGAAAAACCTGGCATCGGTTGCATACACAGCTTTGGCCAGATGCGTTAGCCACTTCTCCCAGGTAGTATCGCCTACGACCGCCATTTTCTGGACTTTATTGTGAAACTCACGCCCGAATTTGTAATCGGCTATCCAGCCCTTTGCTGTTTCTCCTTTGTACCCGGCCATGTCAAACAACAAACGGATCGAACCTTCTTTTTCTACCAATGCTCTGAATTCCGGTTCAAGCTGCTCGTAATCGGATGGCGCAAGCTTTCCGACAACTTTGTACCCAACAACATTCCCTGAACTCTCAGATAGTTTTTCAAACATTTTTCTCCTCTTCTACAAACCGGGACTTGCTATTATGGTATAAAAAGTTTGCGGAGAAAGGACGACATACTCCCTAAACGCAGAGGAGGTTTTAACATCCATCGATCCGGAGAATGGTTCTTTTCCCCCCTCATGATCACCGGGGTATTTAAAAAAAATTATCCTGGATACCGTTTCATTCCTGTGACGCCAGATCATTCCTCGAAAGCGAGATTTTTCAAATCTATTATACCGTTCCTCTCCACAGTGAATACCATGAAAGCTGCAGTCTATTATTCGAACCATGACATCCGCATCGAAGAGGTGGGGGATCTCCCGGTTGGACCAGGGGAGATAAAAGTCAGGATCATGGCCTGCGGTGTGTGCGGGTCGGATGTCATGGAATGGTACCGGATCAAACGTGCCGGCAGGCCGGGCGGCATAGGGGCGTTTGGGCACGAATGCACCGGTATCATTACCGAGGCCGGTCTTGGCGCAGATCCAAAGTGGAGGGAAGGCGATCGGGTCGTGGTGACTCACCATGTCCCCTGTAACACATGCAATGCCTGCCTTCGCAGGCATACGACTGCCTGTAAGACCCTCCAAAGTACCAAATTTAAGCATGCGTTCGGGGCGTTCGCAGAATACGTGGTGCTGCCCGAGATCAACGTGGACCGTGGCATGGTGCGCCTGCCCGAATCGGTCTCGTTCGATGCAGGGACCTTCGCAGAACCCCTTGGATGTGTAATCCGTGGGCAGCAATGGGCCCCGGTCTCGGATGGCAGGTCAGTATTGATCATCGGTGCGGGAATCACCGGACTGCTGCATGTCCAGGCAGCCCGGGTGAACGGTGCGGGGTATATTGCTGTCTCGGACATGAACCTTGATCGGCTGCAGCTTGCCAGGAGATTCGGCGCCGATGCCACGATCCCCGCTACCGACGATGTTCCCGGAAGGTTCAGAGAACTGAACGATGGGTGGGGCGCAGACACCGTTATTATGACGGCTCCGGTTCCCGTCTGTGTACAACAGTCCCTTGAGGCGGTCGGACCGGGGGGCACGATCCTCTTTTTTGCCCCCATCAATCCCGACATCCAGTCCGGGATCAATCTCTGGGATCTGTGGCAGAACGAGGTAACCATCACCCATTCCTATGCCGCGGATCTCCAGAACCTCTCGACAGCCCTGAAATGGATCCAGCACGACCGGATCAACGTGGCCGATATGATCACCCACGTCCTTCCCCTGAAAGAGACGGCTGAAGGGTTCCTCCTGACTGCCCAGCCGCGGGAGGGGAGCCTGAAAGTGATCGTCCATCCGCAGGAATGACTCATTTTTCTGTTTTAACCCGGGGTCGACAACAGGGCGGTGATTCCATTCTTTTTCCACTTGGATCACGCTGGAGGTGAGCGTGGCGGCTATCAGCGATTCAGTCAGTTGGTCAAGATTACGGATACATATCCCACCGATGTTTTGAACGATTCCTGAATGCCCACATCAGCACCCAGGTTCCAAGGTTATCTTCCCTCTGGAAGAAACCGGTTACGGACTATGATGAAAAGCCCGGGATTCGTCTGTGGGGCAGGAGTGGTGACGGCCTGGGTTGAAACCGGGTCATTGACACCAATGACCAGAATCCTGGCCTGAAATGGATTCGCGTGGTGGGGATACGCACTCTGATCCGGTTACGGACCCGTGCTCTCCGCAAATGGTTCGGGGATGAAGATCGAGCGAACCTGGTTCGATTGTGGCTGATTCGTAAGAACGAGCAGGTGATCGCCTCCTTCCAGGACGGTACTGCCACACGGCACGAACCGGTTTCCCGCTTTCTCGATCATGATGATGAGGGTCCCGGGAGGCAGCCCGATATCAACGATCTGCATACCCACCACCCCGGACTGGAGCGGCACTGTCAGCTCGATCAGATCGTTGCCCGATGAGCATCCGTCTCCAAGGCTCATGGACAGACGGGGTGTCTCATGCAGGGGATCTGAGACTCCAAGATGCCGGGCAACGAAAGGAATCGATGTTCCATGCAGGAGGGCGGAGGTGATAACGAGAAAGAATACCAGGTTGAAGATCGTTTCAGCCTGGGGTATGCCTGCCAGGAGCGGGAAGGTGGCAAGGACGATGGGGGCTGCTCCCCGGAGTCCAACCCAGGATACCATGACCTTGTCCCGAAGCGCCATCTTCCAGGGACTGAGGGTGAGAAAGACGGTGACCGGGCGGGCGACAAAGATGAGGAAGAGGGAGAGTAAAATCCCAGAACTGATGACGGGAATGAGGTGGGAGGGAAATACCAGCAGGCCCAGGGTGAGGAACATTGCGATCTGCATCAGCCAGGCAATCCCCTCGTGGAACCGCATCAGGCTGTTTTTATGGATAAACATGCTGTTGCCGAGGACCAACCCTGCAATGTATGCTGCGAGAAATCCGCTTCCACCAAGGGATGCGGTCACCCCGTAGGTCATCATGACAAGGGCCAGCGTGAGCACCGGATAGAGGCCTTCAAACTCGAGCTTGAGCCGATTGATGAGATAGACCATCGCCTTGCCCATACCGTATCCGATGAGGCCACCCACCGCCATTTGCTGGATAAAGAGCGGGATCAGGATGAGGGGGGACAGGTTTGGATTCAGGAGGAGGGTGATGGCCCCGATGGTGAGGAAGACCGCCATCGGATCGTTGCTTGCAGACTCGAGTTCGAGGAGCGGCCGGAGCATTCCCTTCAGGCTCGCCCTCTTTGTCCGTAAGATAGAAAAGACCGCTGCCGCATCGGTTGATGATACGACGGCTCCCAGGAGGAACCCTTCGAGCAGCGAGACTTCGAACACGACAATCGCGAGACCTGCCATGAGAAGCGCGGTGAGCAGCACCCCGAAGGTCGAGAGGACTGCCGCCTGGGGAAGTACTGGCCTGACTTCAGACCAGCGGGTATCGAGCCCTCCGGAGAAAAGGATGTAGGTGAGGGCAATGACCCCGACAGCTTGGGCTATCCAGGGATCGTCAAAGTAGATACCCCCGGGACCCTCCGACCCGGCAAGCATCCCTACCAGAAGAAAGATCAGGAGAGCGGGAACGCCAAGCCTTCCAGACACCTTGTTGGCGAGGATACTGACCAGGATCAGTACCGCGATGACAAGGAGGATGTATTCAATAGAGGGTTGCATCGGTCGTTCCTACCTCAGGAGATCTAGGGAAGGATACGCATCCGGGCTTTTGCGCAGAGAGGTACCGTCTTCCTCGCGTTTTATGCATCATTAGGTAAAGATCCTAAAAAAAGGTGGTTATAACGGGAAGGATTATGTGAAACAGAGACGGGTCGGATGTTCATCTCTCCTCACCTCCCTTGTATTCCCAGGACTGACAATGGATCGAGACGCTCCCGGCTCTGCTGTTTTACTCCGTGCCGGCAGCTGTTCTCCCTTTCCACTCATGAAGGACCTGCCGGTCCGGCAGGAGTCCGGCTCCCAGACCACCAGTGCGATCAGCCGCACCGTCTCGGAGAGAGATCCTCCGGTAATACCATGATGCTCTGGTTGACAAACCTCGTGGGGCGGGTCGATCCATTGTTGTCCACATAATAACACCGGGCCGAGAGGATGGGGAGCCCGGAGCCTTCCTGGATGAACGCAACGTACCAGCCCCCGTCGGCCTGTTCGGTCCTTATCGATCGGGGTGGCATACCCTCTGATGAGTATGCAGAGAGATCAGGGTATGTCTCCTGGAGTTTCCTGATCGCGTCTCGTTCATCGATGCTGCCTGTTCTTCCATAGGTCTCCCACCACGACCGGACCTCGGACCTGTCCGGTTTGAAATAATACAGGGAACAGAGCCTGGGGGGATACCTTCCGGTCCGGTACCCTTCTAAGAGGAAGAGTGCCTCGTTCCCCACCGTTGAGGTCTGGTCATACGGCCAGTAGGAGCTGAGCGGGGACACCACCGGTGCTGCAGGTTCTTCTGAATCGATCTCCTGCATCAGCAGCTCTGCGTCATCACGCGTGATCCAGCCATCGGGGACAGTAAGGACCATGACCGGCTGGTGGGGACGCATCCGAAGGTCATCCAGAAAATCCAGGGGACGGTGGGTGCCAAAATAGCAGGAATCCCCGTTCGAAAGGTATTCATCGCCACGACCGGCAAGGTGATCCAGACGGCAATAATCACCAGCCGGACCTGGTGCAGCACCTGAAGGAATTTCAGTCACAGGACCAGAATCGTCCACTGCATGGGAGGGAGCCATACACCCTGAGAGAAGCACCGCAGGGAGCAGGATAAGAATGAGAATCTCCAAGGAAACCAGGCCGGTATTTTGCGGGATATCAGGCATGATCGTACTGATCGCAAAAAAGGTGGGAGAGCCAATCCAATAAAATAATACCGCCAGCAGGGCAATCTATTGAACCATGACCGGGACGGGACCAGGAACGGGACAGAAGGCTCTCTCTCCCAGGGGCATGCCCTGATAAAATGGCATGATTCCCTCCGTAGACACAGGCAGACCAGATGAAGAATGCCTGGTTCGGTGTCATATCAACAGCCGATGGCCGTCGTCCGGTCAAGGATAAAAGATGAAAATGCGAGCATTTCATTCGAACAGTCGATGAACGCTATCGATTAGAGCAGAACGTATGAAAATACCGGAGGCATTTTCATTCGAAAACGCAGGCCCCTTCCATCTTCCTCTCCCGTCCTGCTGACGTATATCTGAAATCGGGGATATCACGATGCGCTCTATCAACACAATCAGATCCGGAGCCGGGCACCACCGAAAGGACACGCTCTTCCCGGAGAAAGGGGTGAGCGTCCCTGGCGGTAATTGACGTAGCGTTCCTGTCCAAGAATTTTTCGGGAAGGAAAATACTTGACGAGATAACATTCTCCGTGGAGAAGGGGGAGATATTCGGGTACCTTGGTCCGAACGGGGCCGGAAAGACCACCACCCTGCGGGTACTCCTCGGGCTGCTGTCACCTACATCCGGTTCGGCAACGGTGCTGGATGCTGATCTCGCAAAAGACGACGCAACGAGGAACCGGGTAGGGGTCCTGATGGAGAACAACGGCCTCTACGACCAGCTCACTGCCAGGGAGAACCTGGTGTATTATGCACGCCTGTATGAGGTGATCCGGCCGGCAGACCGGGTGACCGAGCTCCTGGAGTTCGTGGGACTGACCGGCCGGGAAAAGGACCTCGTCGGGAATTTCTCCACCGGGATGAAACGAAAAATGGGGATTGCCCGGGCTCTCCTGCACCGGCCGGAGATCCTCTTCCTCGATGAACCCACCTCGGGGCTCGATCCCGAAGCCCAGCACATGGTAAGGGAGCTCATCCTCCGGCTCTCCCAGGCAGAATCGATGACCGTTTTTTTAAACTCCCACAACCTTGACGAAGTGCAGCGGACCTGTTCCCGGGTGGCAATCCTGCACCAGGGCCGTATCCGCGCCCTCGACAGCGTCCGGCACCTCACCTCGGCACGTGGGAAGACCGGATTTTCAGTGACTCTTGCTGATCCGGGCCAGGCAGGTAAGGCAATGGACATCCTCTCCTCAGTGGAAGGAGTCGACGATGTCGCCCGGAATGAGAATGTCCTTGGGATACTGCTTGTGACCGTCCCTCCCCACGAGATTGTGGCTGCTCTCGTAAGAAACGGCATACAGGTTGAGGAGGCAAGGATCCAGAAGAGATCACTCGAGGAGATCTACCTTGACGTGATGCGACAGGCAGAAGGAGGGGTGGCATGAGCAGGATTACCGTGGTGGCAGAAAAAGAGGTACGCCAGCTGTTCAAATCTCGCAACGTCATGCTCTCTGCATTGATCTTCGTGGTGGTATTCGGGATATTCACCATCCCTGCGGCCCTCGGTGGTATGGGAGAGGCCGGGAATGCGATGGATACCCTCGGCTTTTACCTTGTGCTCACCCTGGGTATCTTTATGGGCTATCTCTTCACCGCACAGGTTTTTCTCCGGGAGAAGCAGTCCGGTGTGATCGAGACCCTGCTTTGTACCCCACTCTCCCTGCGGGAACTCTGGTCTGGTAAAGTAGCCGGGGTCACGATCCCGGCAACCCTCCTGACCTACTTCTCGGCAGCACTTATCACAGGAACCGCTTCCATCTTCACCGGGGAAACCCTCTTTCCCTCGGGCCCGGTCCTCTTCCATATCATTATCGTGGTCCCGGCATTTATCGCTGCGACGAGCGGCCTGATAGGCTTCACGCAGTTCATGCTTGGCATGAGAGAGAACCAGATCCTCAACTTTGGCATCATCTTTGGCATCATATTCCTGATCACGTTCGTCCGTGAGCTTGCAGGCCCGGGATTTTCAGTGACATGGGGGGTGGTGGCGGCAACGGGAGGGCTGGCCCTGCTGATCATCCTGGCCACCGCCTGGCTCACCAGGTTCCTCTCCCGGGAGCGAATCATGGTCACCCTGCCGGAGTGAAGGAAGACTCCCCTGGATCCTCTCTATTTCCGATTAGTACTCATGCACGGAATCATTCATAACGGTGAGAAGCCCCGCTCATGACAATTTTTCTCAAGCAGGAGGGTAGGGAAAACGGGAGGTCACCATCCGAAGAACCGGGAGATCCAGCCAGACTCCTTCCCATGGAAGATCGTTCCCCCCTCACTGGCCTTCCGGACATCCTCGACCGTGTAGAGCAGATCAGGGTAGTCTTTTCTGAGCAGGGCGGTCAGCTGCTCGAGATTTTTTCTCGGTACCACCATCAACAGCACGGCAACAGACGACGAGAATACGCCCGTCCCATCGAGCCGGGTGATCCCGTATCCCATACCGGAAAGCCGGGTGATGAGAGGCTGGGGATCCTTTGCGCTGATGATCCGGACCACGACATCCCCGAGGCTGATCCGGTCCTCGATCTCCATGCCAATCACGGTCCCAATGCCATACCCGGCAATATAGGCGATAATGCCCCCGATATTGTCCAGGTTTGTCAGCACCAGCCCGGTGGAGAGGAGCCATATTGCGATCTTTCCCACCCCGATCCCGGCTGCGAGGTACTTGTGCCCCCGTGCAACATAGACCGTGCGGATCGTCTCGAGACTGGTCTCGACTATTCGTGCAATGAAGATGGTAAGCGGCAGCATGAGTCCGGCAGGGATCATGGTATAGGTGGAGTTGTCTATTCCTCAATCCTGGTGGGTTCTTTACCGATATAGGCTTTGTTACCCGGTTTTTTCCCGGGTGATGCAGAAAGGGAGCCCTGTATCCCTCTTTCTCCGTATGCTTGCATGCAACCGCTACAATATTCACGGGGGCAACTTCCCGGAAACGGCATCACCATTGCCTGATGGCAGGGTTCCTGCGGTGAGGACGGTGATGTTCATCACTATCCGGGCACCATGACAAGCGCCTGGAAAATGCTTTATAGTGCAGAGAGAAAGTTCTGGATACCAGTCCGACCGACACGGACTCTCATTATTACGGGGAATCAGCATGATACGAGTAAAAGACATCCCGATTGCCACCCGCTGGACGATGGCCACAAACGTGCTCACCAGGCTGGTAGTGGCCCTTGGCTATGAACCGGTGAGCGGCACAAAAGTTCCCTCCTTTCGGAACAGCATGTTCTCAGCCATGTCCCGCGAGATCCGTGCCATTGCAGACCGGTACGGGATGCCACGGGAGAACGCGTCCGACCTTGTCCAGACCCTTGGGGCCATCTCGGTCATCTTGTTCGGACCGGAGTTCGAGACCCGGTATATCGAAGGATTTCCCGATGAGGCAGTGATACGGCTGACCGGCTGCGCAATGTTCCGCGAGGAGCGTATGCGTGATGTCACGCATCACCAGGTGAGCAGCATCTGCCAGGCATACGTGGAGCATGCGATCCAGGGTCTCAATCCAGGATACACCATCACCGTCACCAAGGCCAGGTGCCGGGGCGATCCCTACTGCGAGATGGTGATTGGGAGGAAGGAGTAATCCGGTTTTCCGGACCAGAATTCGGTTGTCCTCCCTGATACCTCCCCTCCCGGCCGATATGCAGGAACGCCGTGCGGGTGCCTGGTTTTCTTTTTCGGCCATCTTCAGGATACAGAATGCCCGGATATCCTCAATATACCCTGTATTCCAGGTTCCCCTCGTGGCGGTATGAGGAGAAAAAGAGGTCCCTGCAATCCCACCCCTTCTCTTCACGACTCCGGAGCAGAGGAACGGTCTTCAGCCTGGTGATGGAGCCGGTCTTCAAACCTTCCCATCACCGAGAGGACCGCCGGCATCACAAAGATTGCCCCACAGAGGGAAAACCCGACTGCGATCAGCGTGGTGTATCCGAAATTGCTGACAATGGGGAATGTTGCAAGGCAGAGTGCCGAGAATCCGCAGAAGGTCGCAAGGCCCGACACTGTGATGGCCGTCCCGATCTTATGGACACTCTCCTGGATTGCCGCCAGATTGTCACCGAGGCGTTCCTTCTCCTCGGCGTACCGTTCCATGACAAGGATGGTGTATTCCGCTGCGACCCCTATCGTCATTGACCCGAGCGTCGCCGTCAGCGGGGTATAGGCAATCCCCAGGAGATACATGGCCACGGCATTCCATCCGACGATGAAGATGATCGGGATCATCGGGGTGATTGCATGGAGATGGCGATAGACGAGGACCAGGAAGATGAAGACAAAGATGAATCCAAGGTAGGTCATGGCGTCCTTGGAGTCTGCCAGTGATGACAGCAGCATCGTGTAGAGATCAAAACTGCCTATCGGAGCCACGCTGATTCCTGCGGGAGGTTCGAGGAAGGTGATGTCATCGATCATCTGCTGCTTCAACGAGTCCCGCTGCGTCATATCCAGGTCGATGGTGCTGAATTTCACCACACCGGAAAGTGACCCCCCCAGGTACTCGTCCCTGGTCCCTTCCGGCAGGGAAGCGAGCACCTCGTCGAGTTCCGCCTGGGTCTCCGGCAGAGAACCCCCATGATACGAGAGGACCGCTGAGACGATGCTCTGTGCTCCTGTCAGCTCTGGATGATGGGAGAGTTCATAGTCCTGGAACTTCTGGATCCAGCGGATGGTGTCGAGATCGGTCCCGTACCCCCTGACATAGAAATCCGCGGTGCTTGTCGACCCGATGATGCGGGTGACCTTGTCGATATTGATCTTTGCCGGCATATCGCCGGGGACGAACGAGTCCTCGCTCGTCTGGATAGGGATGGAGGGGTCGATCGCAAAACCGACACCGGCGATGATCCCGAGCACCAGCAGGATGGGCAGGGGGTTTCTGGCTATTTTTACCGAGACGCCCGTCAGGAATTCCCCGTAAGAGAAGGACTTTTTCTTCCCGTTCCTATTTTTGCGGGAATCCATGACGAAATCGCATGCGTCGGTTCCGACCGCGTAGCAGGTCTCTGTTTTTGGCTCCTTCGGCCTGTACTTCAACAGGAGGCAGAGCGTTGGCACCCCGATGCAGGAAGCCCAGTATGAGGTGAAGATACCAATGATGGCCACGAGGCCAAAGGCCCTTATCATCGGAACATCTGATATGAACATAGCCACAAATCCCATGCAGGTCGCGAGCATCGCATAGAGGACCGCGGGGCCGGTCTTCGTCACGGTAGTGAAGACGGCGTCCTCGAGCGACCCTTTCCGTGCCTCCTCATCGAATCTTGCATGGAACTGGATCGCGTAATCGATGCCGAGCCCGATCAGGACCGGGAATGCCCCGATCACCGCCATGTTCAGCCCAATGCCGGCAAGGCCCATCATGCCAAGCGCGGTCACGAGCCCGATCCCGACAAGCAGGACCGGCATGAACCGGTACCGGACGTAGGCAAAGAGGAACGCCATCGCGATGACCATAAGGAGCATTGCCCCCCCGATCAGGATGCCCATGTTGCTTGATAAGCCCTCCTCCATCTGCTGCATGAATGCCGGTTGTCCGGAGAATTCCACGGTCAGGCCGGGGGGTTTTTCAGTATGATCCACGAGGGAGATCACGTTGTTCATCGCCGCCCGCTGGACATCTTCGGAGACGCTCTCCTCGAGCTGGACCTGGACAAGGGTGAGGCTGTTGGAAGGAGTGACCAGATTGCGCGTAGCAGATGGAAGTGCCCCGACGATCCTGTCGATTTCTGCCCTGGAGGCAGGAAGGGTCCCCCCATTGGCACTTTTGAGGATCTCGACAATACTCTGGGTCCCCTTGATATGCTCCTGCTGCCGGATATCGGTCTCCAGGGCATCAAGATACGACACTATTGCGGGATCCAGCGGATCACTGGTCTCTATGATGAGGATGATGGTCGAATCGGGCTGGAAATGTTCGATATAATCTGCATACACGATTCCCTTTTCAGACGACTCATCCAGGTAGGTCTTCCACCCGCTCTCCATGGTGATCTGGGTCATGCCGAAGATGGCGACACAGAACAGGGCTGCGACCAGCCCTGCTACGAGGAGCGGTTTCCGGTTGATTGAGCGGGCGATGCCCTCAAAAATGGCAGCTATCATGGGTATTTCAGGGACGTCCTCCTGTTATCTGTCATACCTCGTTTCCGTCGCGGTGATGAAATGACGGGGAAAATTATCCTGATTTTACTTCCCCGTTTCCCTTCTGACGGCGCTGGTAGTAGTAATACCCGCCCGCGATGATCCCCAGAGCGATGATCGCGATCAGAAGAAACAAAAGGGTATTGGATCGCTCGACCACTTCGATCCGGACCTTTATCGGATCAGAGATGATGCTGTTGTCGAGGGCATCCCGGTACCGGACCTCAGAATCCAGGCCATATTCCTTTTGTGTCGCTGTACTATCGACCGAGATCTCGAACGTCGCCTCTTTCACTTCGCCAGGTGCGATGGTGCCGAGGAATGCGGTATCGTCATTGCTGGTGAACGGATCGACTGCACTGATGCGTGCCTGTGCACTATACACGGGTGCATTGCCGGCATTCTGGTACCGGACGGTAACTGTCTTCTTCTGACCGGCGGGAATCTCGATGGGTTCGGAGATCACGGCAAATTCTGTCTTGCCGCCAACCGGGATCCCGATGGTTGTCCGTTCACTGTCGACCGTATCCCCCTCGTTATTCTCGTACCTGATGTAGACATCGAGGGGATACGATTTGTTCTCAGCCTCGTTGCTCACCGAGATCTTGAACGCAGAGGTAACCTCTGCGCCCACCGGAAAGTCCCCGATGTAGGAGCTGGAATCGGTCGGGATGACCATGCTGTTGTCGTTCCTTGCAATCTTCACGATCGCGTTCTTCCCGTCCTGCTGGCCGGTATTGTTGATCACGAGGGTAAGGTACCCTTCCGTCCCTGCATTCAGGTGCTCGGTATCGGAGGAGATGAGGGAGAACTGGAGCACCGGCTTGATCTTCACCGGGAGAGAGAGGGTCTCGTTCACATCCCGGTACAGATACTGGATACTGTCGGTCCCGATCTGTTCAGCCATCCAGAGGTAGGTGTACTTGAGGTTCAGGGGGAGGTCATAGGTCCCGACCGTTGCGTTCTTCGGGATCTTCACGGTGAACTTCACGGTGGTGCTGCTCCCTCCCTTGAGGTCTCCGATCATCTGGGGATCGCTCTTGATGATCAGAGGGGATGCACCAGGCGCGATCGTGATAGTGATCAGCTTCGCGGTGTTGGGTTGATCATCCCGGGTGATGATACCGGATCCAACGAACTTCAGTTCATTGAGACCCTCATTCTGGAGCTGGACGGCGATCACTGCGTTATCTCCAGGGGAAAACTCGTTCGTCCCTGAGACCGCGGCGGTCAGTTTCGGTGATCCGGTCATATACCGTTCACCTGCTTGAACGGGTCCGACCGCAATGCATGCGAGTACGAGCGCGATGAGACCGACCGATCTCATGACGTACCGCAGGGATTCCCGTGATGGTGCATTCCACGGGCGCATTGTGTGTGAACCGGGTTTCGATCCCGGGAGAGGTGCTTGTCTGGACATGGTTACCCACAGAGTACGAAGTATCCGGTACTCCACTTGTTCCACCAATGTCTACCAAGAACCTTAAAAAGGTTCGCAAAGTAGTAGTAAATATTTTTACAACAATATTAGTGTGAATGCATCGAGGTTTCATGGCATCGGAATCTGGGGAGAACTCCTTTAACACAGGATACGCACCTACTGGTATGGACAGCATCCCTCCCGTGCTGATTGCATCCCTGAACAAACTGGGATTGACCAACGATGAGGCACGGGTTTACGCGACGCTGGTACTCTTCGATTACGCAGAGGCAAAGGAGATTGTCGAATACCTCACCCTTTCCAAACCAAGCGTCTACAAGGCACTCGAGACCCTGGACCGGAGGGGTCTTGCCTTACGGCAGAAATCAAAACCCGTCCGGTACCGTGCCATCTCTCCCGAAATGGCAGTCTCCATCCTCTTGAAAGAGCATGAGAGCGCTTCCAGCCAGGCTCTCTCGGAGTTGAAAAAACTCGAACGAAAGAACGTGCGGACCGAGAGTGAGGAGCCCCTCTGGACGATATATGGTGAGGCGAACACCGCGCACAAGATCCAGGAGCTGTTCAGGAAGGCAAAACGAGAGATCACCCTGATCATTGGGGAACGATATCTCCCTGCCCTCGACCATCTCCCTGCACCGGCCATTCCCCTTCATCTGACGATCATATCCTCATCCTCGGACACCGTTGAGATAATGCAGAAAAAGTTCCCGGGCCCGCAGGTCAGGATCAAGGTCATCCCGATCTCCCGGCTCACCTCCCCGCCCATCGGGGTTGTCTTCCCGGAGATCGGTGAGGTCTGGAAATACCTGCAGTTTGAGAATGTTCTTGAACTGAATGTCGATGATGAAGAACTCCTGCTGAACGCTGCATTCTTCTCCAGGGGATCATCCGTTCTGAATACCAGGAACAAAGGGGCCATCATCCAGCTGAAGATTCTCTCCCAGCTCTTCTGGAACCGGTTTGCTGATGATGAGAGGAAATAAATGCCGGTACTGTTTCTTTCCTGATCGGTGGAGCCGTTTTTCCACGACTATCCCCTTTTTATAGGAAAATGCCTCCGGCATTTTCATCTTTTATGCTTGTGGCCCTCGGGAAAATCATGTTATTTTTTACGGTGGTGCCGTGGGGAACGGGATCCCCATGATCAAGGATTTAACCAGGTGGCCGCTATATCTCCCTCCATGAGTATCCTCGCGTTCCTCTACTCAGAATACCGGCGGCTGGAAGAGGAAGTGAAGCATCTTGGGGAACACAGGAAATGGGATGAGAAGACTCACCAGTATTACTCCTACTTAAAACAGATATTCCACAATAAAAATGGCTGATGGTTCCCAGGATTACGTTACCGTGCCGAAGCATCCTTCTTTTCGGAGCGATTCGAAACGTCATCCCCCTGTCCTGATCCCCCTCCCTGCCCGCCGTCTCCTTCGGCATCACTGGTCACTACCGATGCACGAAATATCCCGGCAATGTCCCTGATCTTGTCAGGTGTTCCGATCACGACTACGTCATCCCCGGCTTTTAGATCCGTCTCCCCGGAGGGATTCTCTATCACTTCGGTGCCACGCCGGATCGCAAGGACGGTCACCGAAAACTGTTTCCTGACATTGATGTCACCGAGCGTCTTTTCAGATACCGGGGCACCCGGTTCCACGACAAGCGTGCAGATCGTCAGGTTCGGGAGATTCATCCGGAGATCAGAAATGCTCGCCGTATACCCGGAAGGGCTGCGGAGCATCTGGTACGTGTCGGCCCGCACCTCCTGCACATAGCGGTCGATGGTGGGTTCCGGCGTGAGGTACTTTTTCAGCACCCGGGTAAATATCTCCACCGATGTCTCGAACTCCTCCGGGATCACCTCATCGGCACCAAGGTCCCTGAGTCGTGTCACCTCGGTGAGGAACCGGGTTCTGACGATGATGTACAGGTCAGGGTTCATCTGGCGGGCAAGAAGGGTGATCGATCGCGTCGAGACGGGATCGTTGATGACAATAACAAGGATCCTGGCCTGCTCTAGGGAGGCATGGGTGAGGATAGTGGCATTGGTCGCATCACCGAAGAATATCTGCTCCCCTGCCTTTCCTTCCTTCATCACGGTCTCAGGGTTCATATCGATGATGATGTAGGGGATGCCCCCGACTCGTGCTCCCTTTGCAAGGTTCCGGCCATTCAGGCCGTACCCGACAATGACCACGTGATCCTTCATCGGAGGAACGCCATCGTCCCGGTCCACTTCGCACCCGGCTTTCAGCCGGCTGCCAAGGGGAAGGCGGCAGAAGAGATCGGCAATCCTAGGTCCTGACACGATGGCAAGGGGGGTGAGGGACATCGTAAGCAGAGTGACCGCGAGGAATATCTGTTCACTCGCAGCAGAGAAGAGCCCATACGCCATTCCGGGGATCGAGAGGACAAACGCAAATTCACCGATGTTGGAAAGGGCAAGCCCAGCGAGGACGGAGGTCCGGAGCGACTGGCGGATGATGAGAGCTGCCCCTCCTGCGATGACCGCCTTCACCACGATCACGCCTGCGACAAGGGCGATGATCAGCAGCGGGGCTTCGACCAGGAACTTGACATTGAGGAGCATTCCGATGGAGATGAAGAAGAAGCTCGTGAAGATGTCACGGAAGGGGATGATGCTCGCAAAGGCCTGGTGGAAATAATCGGACTCCGAGAGGGTGATCCCGGCAAGGAACGCCCCGATGGCAAGCGACAGGCCAAGGCTGTCTGCCACATAGGTGACCACAAAGCAGATCAGGACGATCGCAAGGAGGAAGATCTCCGGGCTCCGTATCCCGGTGATACGGTTCATGAACCGGGGGATCACGTACACCGATATCACCAGTACTGCAGCGAACAGGAGGACCAGGGTGATGCTCATTTCGAGGAGTGCCCCGGCGATATCAGTGGTCTCTCCGGCAAGGATCGGCAGGGCGATCAGCATCGGGATGGTGCTGATGTCCTGGAAGATCGATATCCCAAGCGTAACCCGGGCCTGGGGGCTCTCGATCTCGGCCCTGTCCTGGTAGAGCTTGAGGGTGATCGCTGTACTGCTATGGCAGACGAGGAACCCGAAGAAGAGCGCCTGGGCGGTCGTCACCCCGAACAGATACGAGATCGCCATGGTGGCGGCAATTGTCAGGACCACCTGAAGACTCCCGCCGATCAGCACGATCTTCCGCATCTCATAAAGAGTCCGGAACGAGAACTGCATCCCGATCGTGAAGAGGAGGAAGATGATCCCGATCTCGGCGAGTACATCAATGATCTCGGTATCCCCGATGAATCCCAGCCCGTACGGGCCGATAAGGATCCCGGTCAGGATAAATCCGACGATGCCGGGTATCCTGAACTTTTTTCCGACCGCGACGATGATGATCGCGAATGCGAAGATGATGATGATATCGTGGAGATACCCGGTGATCATGGTGCTCCTTGCAATGGATAAAGGGAAAACGGTACCAGAGAATATATGTCAAAGCCTCTTAACCTTGTCTTTTCTGATCGCTTCCAAGTGAGGTTCCCTGCCAGGTGACAGATACCGGATTCCTGCTGGAAATCGAGTGAGGGAAATGAAATTCTTATTACGGTACTACCCCACTAAGGGTAATGGAATCCATTTTTCTTCTTGAACTGATGGTTATCCTGATCCTCTCCTTACTGGTCCTCTTTGTCTGCAATTACCTCAAAATACCGCTTATTATCGGGTATATTCTCTCCGGAGTCCTTGTCGGACCTTTTGTCCTGGGATTTGTGGGAAGTACTCAGATCATCGAACTGGTTGCAGAAATCGGGGTAATTTTTCTCCTGTTCACTATTGGAATTCAATATTCGCTCAAAAGTCTTTTCGAAGCGAAAAAACTGGTGGTCCTCGGAGGAGCCCTGCAGATGGTCATCACCACCCTCTGCGTCATGGCGCTGGCTCTCCTCTTTGGGACCCCCGCGAACGTAGCCGTTTTTCTCGGTCTCCTGGTATCGCTGAGCAGCACGGCGATCGTCATGAAAGTGCTCCAGGAGCGGGGAGAGCTCGAGAGCCTTCATGGAAAGACCACCCTCTCGATCATGATCTTCCAGGACCTCATGCTCATCCCCCTGATGTTCATCACCCCCCTCCTGGCTGCACCGGAAAACTACCAGGCGCCATCCATCATCTTCCTGTTGCTCACGGGATTCCTCATCATCGGGTTAGTGATCATCAGCACCCGGTTCATCGTACCACGACTGCTCTACCATTCGGCGAAGATGAAAAGCCAGGAGATATTCCTTCTCAGTGTGATTGTCATCTGTTTTGCGATCGCCTGGATCATCAGCCAGACGGGGATATCCCTTGCACTCGGTGCATTCATTGCCGGCCTGATGATTTCTGAGTCGGAATTCAGCGTTGCTGCTTTGAGCCACATCATGCCTTTCAGAGATGTTTTTGCCGGATTCTTTTTCATCTCGATCGGGATGCTCCTGGATGTAGCGTTCTTTCTCTCTGAACCCCTCCTCATCCTGGCCCTTGCTGTCAGCGTTATTCTCCTGAAATGTTTCACCGGGACCCTGACCACCATCTTTCTGAACCTCTCCCGGAAGACAGCAATCCTGACCGGGCTGGCACTCAGCCAGATTGGAGAATTCTCATTCATCCTGGCAAAAGCAGGAGAGAGTTCCGGGCTGATATCCGGCAGTATGTACCAGACGATTCTCGATGTGACCCTGTTCACCATGGTTGCTACTCCCTTTCTCATGGCAGGATCACATCGTATTGCCGGGCGTATATCTGACAGAATGGAGGATATCATGGGGCCGTCCTGCGGGTTTGATCTCACCCGGGCCCCGGCAACAGAGAACCACCTGATCATCGTCGGGTATGGTCTCAATGGGAGGAATGTGGCACGGGCAGCAAAATATGCAGGAATCCCCTACCGCATCATCGATATCAATCCCGATATGGTCCGCACTGAATGCGATCAGGGTGAACCTATCTTTTACGGGGATGGTACCCAGGCTGCAGTGCTGGAACTTGCGGGGATCCGGACTGCCCGGATCATCGTTGTCGCCATCGCTGACCGGATCAGCACCCAGCAGGTGGTCCAGAGCGCACGATCATTGAATTCGCAGGCACACATCCTTGTCAGGACCCGGTTTGTCAGCGAGGTCGAACCCCTCCATACTCTCGGTGCGGATGAAGTGATCCCGGAAGAGTTCGAGACCTCGATCGAGATCTTCACGCGGGTGCTGCGGGACTACCTGGTCCCGACCTCTGAAGTGAACCAGCTCATGGAAGAGATCCGCGGCGAAAACTACGAGATGCTCAGGAGTCTTGCTCCTGCACGCCTCTCCCAGATCCCGGCACATATTCCTGGGCTGGATATTGCCTCCCTGAGGGTCTCCGGGATGAATCCTGTCATCGGGAAGAGCCTTGCTGAACTCCCCTGGCGACATGAGAAGGGGATCAGTGTCATTGCCATCCGGAGGGGAGACCAGATGCTGCTGAACCCAGGAGGGGATACCTCAATAGAGAAGGGGGATGTGGCAATCATCGTCGGGAGTACGGAGAACGTCCGGAAATTCATCCGCGAATCTGGCAGCTGACCGGGCCAGCATTCGACGGACTATTCCATCCGATTCCAGAGTCAGTTGAAATCCGGTGCAAGGAAAGCTACTCTTTTTTCCTTTCATCTCCAGATCTGCAATACGTGCACTGATGGAGAGCAGTATCTTTCTTGTCGGGATCGTGCTTGTTGCGACGGTACTCCTCTTTGTAACGGAGTGGATACGGATCGATCTTGTCGCTATCCTCGCAAGCCTTGCACTGGCCTGGCTCGGCCTCATCACCCCGGCAGAAGCGGTTTCCGGGTTTGCCTCAAACGCGGTCATCACCATGATATCAGTGATGATCCTGGGGTACGGGATCGAGAGGACCGGGATCATGTCCCGGCTCGCCAACACCATTATGAGGGTTGCAGGGGAGAGCGAACAGCGTATCACCGCCACCATCTCGCTGACGGTCGGCCTCCTCTCCTCCATGATGCAGAATGTCGGTGCAGCCGCCCTTTTCCTCCCTGCCACACGGAGGATTGGGAAGCAGACCAGGATCCCTGCATCCCGGTTGATCATGCCCATGGGTTTTGCGGCTATCCTCGGGGGATGTATCACGATGATCGGTTCCGGTCCCCTGATCGTCCTGAATGACCTCCTCGTCCAGGCTCAGGAAGAACCCTTCTCCCTCTTCGCGGTCACACCGGTAGGGATACCGCTCCTCATCGCCGGCATTGCGCTTTTTGCAGTGGCAGGGAGCCGCATCCTGCCGGGTAAAGAGGAAGAAGCACCCCCGCAAACTATTGCCGAAGTCTGGGGGATCGACCATCGGATCAGGACCTGCACCCTCCCCCCCTCCGCTCCCCTTGCAGGAAGAACTCGTGGAGAGGCTGAGTGCAAGATCCTGTATGGCCTTGACCTTCTTGCGATCAGAGCGGGACAGGATATCACCGTCGCACCCCCCCGATCCACCCGTTTTGAGCCCGGGCAGGAACTAGCCTTCCTTGGATCCGATGAGGACTTTAAAAGGTTCCTTGAAGATTCAGGCTGTGTGCAATCAGGCGATCGGAGCATCCTTGGGGAGATCCTCAATGGAGAAGGATTCGGGTTCGCCGAGCTGATCGTCAGACCGAGGGCATCGATTATCGGAAAAACACCGCAGGAGATCCTGTTCCGCCAGACGTTTTCAATCGAGCCGATCCTCCTTCAGAGAGGAGAGACGGAGATCCGTGGTGATCTCTCCGGCTTATCACTGGCCGCCGGTGATCTCATCGTCGCTTTCGGATCATGGGATACGTTGAGACACCTGGCAAGGGACCGGGATCTCCTGCTCATCTCACCCCCCGAGGGGGAAGGGGTACGGTACCGCAAGGGGCCCCTCGCGGTCCTGATCTTTGCGTTCTCCATCGCCCTCACGTTGACCGGCGTCCCGCTCTCCCTCGCATTTCTCACCGGTACAGCCGCGATGATGCTCTCCCGTGTCCTTACCATCGACGAGGCATATCATGCCATCGAATGGAAGACGGTCATCCTGATCGCCGGCCTGATACCACTCGGGATCGCGATTGAAAAGAGCGGGGCTGCTGCGTTGCTCGCCAGTTCGCTCTCCGCGTATCTTTCCGGAGCCCATCCCCTTGTTGTCCTGGCTGCAATCGCCATCGTGGCTACTCTCCTCTCGCTCGTCATCTCCAATGTTGCCGCAACCGTACTCCTCGTCCCGATTGCGATGGTTACCGGGGCCGGGACAGGGATCGACCCCCGGGCCCTTGCACTCCTTGTCGGGGTGTGCGCTTCCAATTCATTTATCCTCCCCACCCACCAGGTGAATGCTCTCCTGATGGGTCCCGGGGGTTATACCACAAGAGATTACCTGAAAGCAGGGGGCATCATGAGTGTGATCTTCATTGCTGTGGCTGTGATCCTGATCTTCCTTCTTTTCTGATGAATGAGATGAGGATCTCCCCATCACCACCGTTCTGGTTGAAAAAATGAACTGATGATGTTCTCCAAAAAATTGGTCTGAACGAAGGCACCCTCATGAAAGGGATGTGTTTCCGATAGGGTAGGCAGACCTCGAACCCTGAATAGTCGGAGCCGGTACCAATTGCCAGACACTTCAACCAGGAGATACGAACGATCGGGGCCAATACCTTTATTGTGCTTTTCCCGAAAAATGCAATAGCTGGTATCCTTCCATGAAACGAGTGGTCATCGAGGTCCCCAAGGACAAAGCAGAGAAAATACATGATAAATTCAGGGATACCATCTTTTCAATCCATGAGGGCGAAGCATCGACCAGGTTCATCCTCTATGTGCCTGACGAGATGCTTGATGATCTGATCCACAAGACCAACGGATCGGTCAAAGATACGTATCCCACCAGGCCACTCTGGACGGGATTCATTCCCGATTATGAGAGCCTGGCAAAAGAGGATGACCGGAGTATTCTTATCGAGGTCTCCACCCCGGATTTTGTCATCTCCCCCTTTGTCGAGAGACTCAAGGAGAAGCTGGGATACACCAAGAAGCAGAAGCGGGATGAGAAAACCCCCATAGAGAAGATCCTCGCATCGACCGAGTCCAATACCCGGTTTGATCAGGAGAAATTCATCCTCGCGGCCATCGCCGGGATTGTGGCGATGATCGGGCTGTTCCTGAACAATGCCGGCATTATCATCGGTGCGATGCTGATATCCCCCCTGCTCGGTCCGATCTATGCCCTTGCGGTCTACATTGCCGTCGGTGATGTGAAAACGACCGTCCGCTGCGTGGAGATCCTGGGACTGATGGTGCTGATGCTGGTCTTTATCGCTGCCGTGGCTTCATTTGCCCTCTCCTTCGTGATTGATCTCACCCTGACCCCGGAGATCCTATCGCGGACGGACCCCAATGCGGTATTCATTCTGATGGCCGTCCTCCTTGGCTTTGCGACGATGATCGCCCTGTCAGAGGGAATTCCGGAAGGGATCGCGGGAGTGGCAATTGCCGCAGCACTCCTTCCACCTGCAGTCGTCACCGGCATCTCACTGGCCCTTTTTCCCGCAGGGGCGGTAAAAGCGATTGTCCTGACGCTGCAGAATGTGATCGGTCTGATTGCCGGAAGTATCATCGGAGTGATCTTTCTCCATATCGGCCCACGGGATATCTTCGCCCAGATACAATCAAGGCAGGTTATCGTCCGGGTGGTATGGTTCCTCGCAATTCTCATCTTGTTCCTCATGATCATCTCGTTTCTCGTGTGACGAGGGGAGAAAAGGGTCACAGAGAGTGAAGCAGAAAGGGAAAGGGGATCGCGTTCCCCTGTCCTGTTACCGTTCGGGTCAGAATAACCAGACTTTTCTTGGGACAGGTTTTTCCAAGGGGGTTTCCCTGTAATCATCGAACCAGACAGCACTGGGATTGCTCTTCATCACCATGAATTTCCCAATCAGGGCTTTTTCTGCAGCCTGGTGGTACCGCATGAAGACACACCCTGCCTGCCTGCCGACAACTTCGATCTTTCCCGTTGCATGGGACATCACGAACCGTGCCCTCTTCGCGAGCCCGGAGCACGCCTGCCAGGCCTGCTGGATCACATGGTATGACTGTTCAACCGGTACCTGGAACAACCTGTTCCCCAGTGAGGGACGGCATTGGAACACATAGTACGGCGTCACCCCTGAAAATGAGAGCTTGCGGAAGAGTGTGGTGAACGTCTCCGGGGAACTGTTCACCTCGTTCAAGACAGGCGTCTGGTTGACCACTATCACCCCAGCACGGTGCAGCTGCTCGAGCGCCTGCAATGACTGTGTGGTAAGCTCGTTCGGGTGGTTGAAATGGGCCATCAGGTATATCCTCTTCTCGACAGTGGTATATCGAGAGAGTACCTCGGACAGGTGGGGATCTGAGAGGATCCGGAAGGGGTTATAGGCGGGAACCTTGCTCCCGATACGGATGATGTTCACATGGGGGATCTCCCGTAATTCTTTCAGGATCCGCTCAAGGTATGATGTCTCGAGGATGAGTGGATCACCCCCGGTGAGAAGGACATTGGTGATTTCAGGATGGGTCCGAATGTATTCTAATCCTTGGGATACGTCTTTAACCGTCTCGCGTTCGCAGTTGACAAACAGCCTTTTCCTGAAACAGAACCTGCAGATCCCCCCGCATACATCCGAGAGCAACAACAGCCCCGTCGGCTGGTACTTGTGCTGCAGGCCGGGAAGTTTCGTGTAATCTTTCTCGTGCGAAGGATCAAGGGAGCCGCCCCCTTTCAGCTCCCGCGGATCGGGTATGACAATCTTCCTGAGCGGATCATGGGCATTATTCCAATCGATGAGAGACAGGTAGTAGTCATTAGCCCTGAACGGGAACGTTTGACAGACCTGCTCCATCTCTCTCTTCTCTTTTCCAGGAAGCCCGACAAGGTTGTCGAGCTCATCGATGGTATGGATGTACTTCGGATGCATGGGTCACCTCCTTGGGGTGGTATCCGTCCGGTCAGTCAGACGGATTCGTGGTCAATACCGTTGTTTCGGCGATACAGCGGTTCTCTTAAAAACCAGGACAAGCCGTTAGCCTTCCTTATCTTCCTCATGTTTTAAACCCTTTTTCCCGGATGCCCGGCATTCAAACAGGATACCGGAACCGTTCCCCTGCAGGTCCCTCCTGATCTCCCTCCGGCACAATCAACTTATACTCCCTGCAGAGAAATGGTCATTCAGTCACTGGATGAGTGCGTATGGAGGGACCGCTGGAACGGATTGAAAAAGAGCACGGAACTCTTTCCACGCTCCAGAAGATCCTCCTCTCGACCGATGGATCGGTAACCTCCCTCCTTGAAGCAATCGAGGGGGAAGAGGTGACAATTAGGACACTCTCCCAGAATGTAGGTCCTGCGGACACAAAGACTGCAGAAGAACTGGAGATCCGGCCCGGGGATCAGGTGAACCACAGAATCGTCGAGCTCAGGAACAGCCGCACGAGAGAGGTTCTCATCTACGCGGTATCAGATACCCCGCTTGAACGGCTGGAACCCGGATTCAGATCCGACCTGATGCGGGCGGATATCCCGATCGGAAGGATCCTGAAGAAGCATGCCATCGAATCCCGGAGGGAGATATCCCAGGTGGGTGTCCGGGGCTCCGATGCACGCATATCCCGGATATTTGGCATCGCTCTCAATGATCCGGTGCTGTTCAGGAAGTACCGTATCATCAGGCAGGGAAAACCGTTCATCTCGATCGAGGAGGTTTTCCCTGATTGCTCGTTCCGGATGGGTGCCGGAGTCCTTGTCAGTGCTCCGTCACGCCTCCATCTTGGCCTCATCGACCTCAACGGATCACTAGGGCGGATCGATGGCGGGATCGGGATCACCCTCTCACTTCCCCGTACGGTCATAACGGCAGAACAATCGCCCGACCTTGTCATCAGCGGAGGAACATCCCCCTATGCCAGGAGGGCAGGAGATACGGCACATATGGTGCTCTCCTCGCTTGGTATGTGCGGGGGAGCCCGGATCCACATCCGGGCGGTCCCGCCCGGCCATGTCGGTCTTGGTTCAGGGACTGCACTCTCCCTCTCCATTGCCAGGGCGCTCTGCGAACTGTACGGCAAGCCAGTCCCGGTACGGGACCTTGCCGTGATGACCGGCCGGGGTGGAACATCAGGGATCGGTACGGCGGCATTCGAGTCAGGGGGGCTGATCATCGACGGCGGCCACAGTTTCGGTCAGGGGAAGGAGAAGCAGGAGTACCGGCCCTCCTCAGCGTCCGGAGGGATCAGGCCGGCAGAGGTCATCACCCGGCACGACTTCCCGGACGACTGGCAGATCCTCCTTGTGATTCCCGAACATGACACCCCTGTGAGCGGGGCGATGGAGACCGATATTTTCAGGGAGTCGTGCCCGGTTCCGGTGGAGGAGGTCAGGGAGATCTGTCATGAGGTGATGATGCGGCTCCTTCCCGGTGTGGTGGAGCATGACCTCGATCTCTTTGGTGCCGCGGTCAACCGCATCCAGGAGATCGGATTCAAGCGGATCGAGCGGGAACGCCAGCCCCGCACCATCCGGGAGCTCCCCTCAGTCCTCTGCGATGCAGGTGCTGCCTGTGCAGGGATGAGCTCGTTTGGCCCTGCTATCTATGCCATCACTGATTCGGGCCTGGCCGGACTCGAAGCCGCCGTGAATGGTCTCCTCGGTGACCGTGAGGCAACGATCATCAGGACCCGGGCAGATAACCACGGGGCTCTGATACGTCAGCTGTGATGAGACTCCGCGGTTGATGCCCCCCCACCGTTCCCGCAACCGGGGATTTTCAGCCCTGGCTCTCTGGAGTGAGCGGACGAATCCTTTTATTACACCAGGTCAGCACATAGTACTTGTTTTCCATGGAATTTGAGAAACTGGGCGCATTCTACCTCGGAAAAGAGTACAGCCTCAAAGAGAAGAAGCTCCTCGACCGTCTCGTGATGTACGATTCCCGTGACCTTACCACCCATGCTATCTGTATCGGGATGACCGGGAGTGGTAAGACCGGTCTCTGCGTCGATCTCCTCGAAGAGGCTGCCATTGACGGGGTTCCCGCCATCATCATCGATCCCAAGGGGGATATCACCAACCGGCTGCTCATGTTCCCGGACCTTGCCCCCGCCGATTTTCTCCCCTGGATCAACCCTGACGATGCCAGGAGGAAGGGGAAGTCCCCGGATGAGTTTGCCGCAAGCCAGGCGGAGTCATGGAAGAGTGGCCTTGCCTCGTGGGGCCAGGACGGAGCACGGATCCGGATGCTCCGGGAGGCTGCGGACCTTGTTGTGTATACACCGGGGAGTGAAGCCGGCGTCCCGGTATCCGTCATTCAATCCTTTGCAGCTCCTCCCCTCAGCTGGGACTCTGACGCTGAACTCCTCAGGGAGAAGATCTCCGGGACCGTGACGGCCATCCTTGGCCTGATCAAGGTGGCCGCGGATCCGCTCAGTTCACGGGAGCACATCCTCCTCTCCTCGCTCTTCGAACAGTTCTGGCGGAACGGAAAAGACCTGGACCTGGTAACGCTGATCCAGGCGATCCAGAATCCCCCTCTGAAACAGATCGGGGCATTCGATATCGAGACCTTCTTCCCGGCAAAGGAACGGTTCGCCCTTGCCATGAGGCTGAACCATATCATCGCCGCACCATCATTCCAGTCCTGGATGAACGGGCAGCCGCTCGATATCCCGGGATTCCTCGCGACGAAGGAGGGTCGACCACGCCATTCGATCTTCTACATTGCACACCTGAACGAGGACGAACGGATGTTCTTTGTCACGCTCCTCCTCCACCAGGTCCTTGCATGGGTCCGGTCCCAGACCGGGACCACCAGCCTCCGTGCCATTCTCTACATGGACGAGATATTCGGCTTCTTCCCCCCGGTTGCTAATCCCCCGAGCAAGGAGCCGATGCTCACCCTGCTGAAACAGGCACGGGCGTTCGGCCTCGGTGTGGTCCTGACGACCCAGAACCCGGTCGACCTGGATTACAAGGGTCTCTCCAATACCGGCACCTGGTTTATCGGCAGGCTCCAGACCGTGCAGGACCGTGAACGGGTCCTCGATGGCCTGGAGGGTGCTGTCCAGGGGGGCAGCTTCTCCCGGGCGACCCTCTCTGATACCCTTTCATCGCTGGATAACCGGGTGTTCCTCCTGCACAATGTACATGAGAGTGCCCCGGTGATCTTCCAGACCCGCTTCGCGATGAGTTACCTCCGGGGACCCCTCAGCCGGGACCAGGTCCGTTCCCTGATGAATGGAAGGACACCGGACAGAGCCATGTCGACAGTACGCCAGCAGGATGCCGTTGCCACGGCAGCCTCTGTGCCACTTTCTGCCGATACCACGCCGCTCCTTCCCGCTATCCCCCCGGAGGTCCCGCAGCGGTACCTTCCCGTCAGGGTCCCCCGTGAGACCGCAGAAACGGCTATACTCCGATTGAGACCCGGGAAAGTCGAAGCAGCCGCGGTACTGTACGAACCGGCACTCCTCGCCAGTGGCAGGATCCATTACACGAGCACGAAGATGGAGAAGGATGCAGAGCGGGATTTTGCCCTTCTCGCACCGTTCTCAGCGGCAGGTGGCGTCACATGGGAGAGTGCAGTACCGTATCCCGGGCTGGGAACCGACCTCTCCTCAGCAGTCCCCCCCGAGGCACGTTACACCGTTCCCGCTGAGATGGTCCGGGCACTGAAGAAATTTTCCACCGAAAAGCAGGCGCTCACCACCTTCCTTGTCCATTCCCGGGAACTGAACCTCTCCTCCTGCCCCGCTTTAAAACTCATCTCACACCCTGGGGAACCGGAGACCGAGTTTCTCCTGAGAGTCAGGCTGGCCGCACGGGAACGGAGGGATGCCGAAGTGGATGCCCTCCGGAAGAAGTACGAGGCGAAGATCGAAACGCTCCAAGACCGGCTCCGCAAGGCAGAGATGGCTGCCAATCGGAAACAGGCGGATGCTGATGCCCGCAAACGGGAGGCGATGATCTCGGCCGGTGAGACGGTCATCGGTGTCCTCCTGGGACGGAAGAGCACCCGGAGCGGATCGGCAGCTGCGAGCAAGTACCGGCAAAGCAGTTCGGCGGGGATGAGTGCACGGGAAGCTGAGGAGAATGCCCGTGCACTTGAAGATGACCTCCGGGAGCTGAAGGACGAGTTTGAGAAGGAATCAGCAGCGATCACGGCCCTCTGGGAGAATGCGGTAAAAGAACGGGAGGAGATCGTGGTGAAACCAAAGAAGACCGGGATCGAGATCGTCTCGTTCTTCCTTGCGTGGGTACCCCGCTGGCAGATCACCACCCGTGATGCGGCCGGGACGACCAGGACCGAGCGGGTTGACGCGTCAACCGGGCAGTAACTTTTTTTTCCAAAAAACCGCGATGGAAAACAGAAGGACCCTACCTGCAGGAGTCTGAACCAGAGCCAGGATTCTCATTCTGGAACGCACCACACTCGAAACCCTGACAACCTTCCCCTTCAGGCACAGGAGGTCATTCACCGAGCGCTTCACGGCTCCGCTTCTGGTAGAGCACGATCGGGTCCATCTCTTCATACGTGGTCTCGCCGGTCCGCATGATGACATTCCTGACCCCGGCATTCACGATCATCTTCGAGCAGAGGAAACAGGGCCAGATCTGTGTGAGTGCTTCGGTTTCTACCTCGTATCCCGCAAGGTAGAGGGTACAGCCGCGTGCCAGTTTTCCTGCCTGGAGGAGGGCGTTCATCTCGGCATGGACGCTCCGGCACTTCTCGTAGTTTGACCCCGAGGGGATGTTGTGATCGTTCCGCCAGCACCGGTTCAGTTCGGTACAGTCCACCTGCTTCCTTGGTGCCCCGGTGTAACCTGTTGAGACGATGGTATTGTACTCGTCTACGATGATCGCGCCGAAATTCCGGCGGAGGCAGGTCCCCTGGTGGGCGCAGCGGAGCGCGAGGTCAAGGAAATACTGGTGGCGGTTCGTTCGCATGAAAGGAGGATTGTTCCATGATCGGTAAATAATCCTGTGGAACGGGTCTTGTTCGTTATGATTGGGGAGCGTCAGGGAGAGGATGGGAGGGGACATGATTCGCCCGTACAGATTATGGACCTTGGAGACTGAACCACTGCAGGAGATGATGGATATCCAGGTAAACCGTTCATCTGTGAGAATTCCTTCCCCGGAAAAGAAGGGTGAATGATCCCTGGAGCGGCCGGAAGAGAATGGAGAGCCTCATCAGGGAAGAGGACGATGATCACAGGAAGAGAACATGTGCCCGGATCAGAAGGACGTCGAAAAGAAGATCTGTGATGTGTGCGGCAGAGAGGCGATCGGGATGCAGATCCTTGGGTGCTGTGCATCGACCGTCTGCAAGGAGCATGCAGAACAGCAGTTACGCGGATTGAGCCCCGGAGAGAAGCTGCAATGGGGAGTCTGCTATTTTGTCCGGTTTCCAGAGGATCCGGATGAGAAGTGACTGCAGAAGTTCCTTCACCCTGGCTGCTGCCCCGAACGCTGCTGCAACTCCCCATACAGCCTTTTTCCATTCGGGACCAGGGCAACTGAGTCGATGATCACGGCGTCCCTCGCGTTGCGGTTCACCCTGATCGCCTTCATCCGTTCGAGGACCCCGATAAAAGAGAGCATATCCTCGCGGCGGTAGCGGGTTCTCTGGACGAGCATATCGACTGATGCAGACTCATGAAATTCTGAACCGAGCAGCCATACGATCCATTCTTCGGGGGTATGGATGAAATCAGGCATGATGAACATGGCGTTCCCACTCCTTCACTGTTGCTCAATTACGATAAACCTTGTTGGGAGGAGAGAAAATGCAAGGGGTGGATCCGCATGGGCTCATCTCCTGCTCCGTTGCTTTCTCCCATATCCCGATCTCCGTGGAACCGGAGCTGATGCACGACTCCGGGGAGCACGTTCTACATAGATCCCCTGCCCTGACTCTCCACGCCTGACACAGGCAAAGTCGATAAACCCGTTGTAGGGATCGGTACGAAGCAGCCGGACGGTGATTTTCTGGCCGACCCGGAGCCCCTGCTCTCCCTGGAGGATCCTGCCCTCGGCAGGGGGGGAGATCATCCGGGCGTAGATCCCATGCTCGGTGACCCCTGTCACCAGGGCTTCGAACTCCTCGCCGATGCGATCCTTGAGCAGCACTGCTGCAGCAGCCTTTCGCATGAACCGTTCCACCTTCTTTGAGCCTTTCTCCCGGTCGGAGAGCCAGGTGGAGAGATCGTAGAGCTCATGGGTGGTGTAAGGGCTCTCCTTCCCATCGAGGACCGATTTTACGAGCCGCTGGTTCACCAGGTCGACATATCGCCGGTTCGGGGCGGTACCGTGGGTGTAATCGGTGACGGCAAGCCCGAAGTGGCCGGTGGGGGGCTCTCCTGGCTCCAGCGTCATGTACTCCCCGGGCCCGAGGAGTTTGACGATGGTCAGCGAGAGATCCGGGAACCGCTCGGGATCGGCCTCCTTCCTTTTCAGGAGGAAGAGGGAGAGGGCTTTTGAATCGGGCTCCCGGGGGAGCTTCTCGCGGTAGGCCGCGGCGGTCATCACGATCTCGTCCCAGTACCGGGGCACCCGGACCACCCGCTGGATCATCGGAATGCCGGCTTTTCCGAGAAAGTCGACCATGGTCCCGTTCGCCGCAATCATGAAATTCTCGATGATGAACCGGGCGGCGTTCATCTTCTGGACAACGATATCCCGGACAATCCCGTTCTCTGCAACCGCATCAGCCTCGATCGTCTCGAGTTCGAGTGCCCCCTGCTTCATCCGGTACTTCTTCAGCCGGCTCGTAGCAAGCGCCTGGAGGCGAATCTGCTCCTCCAGCCCGGGGACGGCACTCACGCTTGGGGGGATCGTCCGCTGCCCATCAAGCCATTCGCCGACCTCCTCGTAGATCAGCTTTGCCTTGTTCGACACGAGAGCACGGGAGATCCCCTCCTCGCGTACATCCCCGTCCGGGAGCACCGTGTATTCGATCACGATCGCCCGGTGATCGTTCCCGGGGAGGAGGGAACTGATCCCCTTCGAGAGCCGGTCCGGGAGCATGGGGAACGTCTCGACCCCCGTATACACCGAGGTGCCGTTGTGGGCTGCACGGTGGTCGGTCTGGGAACGCTTCGGGACGAAGTGATCGACATCCGCAATGGCAACCATCACATGGATCTCATCCCCGGGGCCGCGTTCGCAGTACTCGATCTGGTCAAGGTCCATGGAATCATAATTGTCGATGGATGACCACAGCAGGGGGCGGAGATCCCGCACTATGGTTCCTCCATCAGGATCGTTCTTCGCATCGATCGATTCGACCTCCCGCATCACCGCCTTTGAAAATCCCGGCTCGAACCCGTATTTCCGCATCGCATCCCACGCGATGGCTTTCAGGTCAATAAATTTCTGTTTTTTCATTGTTCAACTCTGAAAGATTCGTTTGATGGCATAAAAACTTCTTGAACCTGCTTTTCGAGACAGGGAAACCCTATGCCTTTCCCTCCATAGGGATGAACGAACAGCCGTACCAATCACCAGGAACCCCTTGTGATCACCAGAGTTTCTCCCTGTTTTCATCAGCAGAAGAGTCATGTGAAGTGATTCGCTCAGGTGAGACAGAAGAGGGTATCAGCATTCATGAAAAATGACCGTCCTGCTCCTGGGACGATCCTGAGGATTTAATTACCTGACAGGATGAAGCTAAGCTGGATCAACTATGGCAGCACGATCCTGGAAAGAAGCAAAGGAGATCGCCGACCGTGAAGGGGCGGAACTCGTGTTTCACAACTATGACAAGAAGGAATACGGGGCATGCTCCAGTGATACGACCTTCGGGTGCTTTGTCAAAGGTGAGTTTGTCGAGGAACGATGCATCTGCATGCCGGCAAAATTCTCGCCGGAAGAACTCGAGAAGAAGGAGCAGGCGTTTCTCACCGAAAATCCGGATTGGGGAGAGTGAAGAGAAAGAGCATCCCCGATCGCCTGAGATTTAAAGCAAAGGGAGTAGAACCAGGATTAGGACGGCGTTTTAGTAGGGTATTACTGTTATTCCAGGAATCGACCCGAAATGCCGGTCCCGGGAAATGATCTCTCCATCATTGCAGAGTACGATTGCAGCGATTACTTCATCAAAGGCTCCAAGCGGGGTTCCCCTTATACGCAGATCTGTCGAGAATTTGCCGAACAGTTCATACACCTGTTCATCGATCGGAAGGATGGAAAACAGCGACAGAATATTTTTCACTTTTTCCAGACTGTCTCTGTTCACTGACTGATATGCTCCCTTATACAGCTCAAGAGCAGTGATGCCTGTGGTGTCCAGTCCTCTTCCTGCCTGTTCGTAGTGTTCGAAGATCATCGTTGCACCTGGATCTTTTCGCATCAGGTCGATAATGAACGATGTGTCAGCAACGGTCATCTCATACCCTGACTTCACGAAACCGTGATTTCCTGATCTCTCTTGATGCCATCTCGATACTGTCTGCAAGTTCTGAACAATCTCCCAATTCCGACATCACTTCGGAAAGTGTGCGTCTTTTTGGAAAATTTTCGAGAATTACATCGGAGAAGCTCATCTTTTCATTCTTTTTAAGACGTTTCAAACGCTCGTATGCTTCTTCGCTGATACTGATGGTCCGGGTTGCCATAGGGAAGTATCTGTGTATGTATGTGTATTTAATAGATCGCTCTGCTGAGAATAGTACAGTGAAGAATCGTCTGAAGACCTCTCTTTTAATCCGGTATACCTTCACTGCCGTTCCTTCAGGTTCAGTTCATCACGGATCCGGCGGATGAGATCGTAGACTGCCTGCCTGAACTCTCCCCCGATCTCCTCCCAGGATGGACTAATTTTCCGCTCTTCTTCCTTATCTGACAGGTCAGGTACTGGGGCACTATCCACCGGGGATTTCTCTTCAGGCTTCGAGAAGATGGAGCGGTATCCGGTTATCAGGACGACAATGAAGGTGAGAGGATACAGGATCAGTTTCACAAACTGGAGGGTTGAACCAATGCCGAGCGAATAAAATGAATCGATGAAGGCCATTATCGCGAGAATGAACGAGACGAGCAGCACACTGGCGACTGCATTGAAGAGCGGGAAAGGGAGATTGAAGGGGAACCTGATTGCAGCGAAGATCTCCCCGATCATGAAGAGCACCGAGAAGATGATGATCAGGGCTGCATTGGCGTACAAGAGATCGACGAATCCCGAGAGCAGCGGCCAGGAGACATGATCGGCGATGTATCCCAGTATGACTAAAAATATCAGGAAGAAGAGTATCCCGATCAACCCGGAAATGAGAGCTTTTATCGCGGAAGACTCCCGGCAACCACTGGTTTTCATTCGCAGTACTCCTGTTTTGAGGATTCTTTTTCTGAAAGGTCTGCTGGCACTATTTTCTTGCCCGCTTTATAGAACATACCCAAGATGATTTATCAACATTCTCTCCCTCCCAAAGATATCCGACAACCAGTTTCATCCTGGAAAAATGAGGGTCCGGGTTTTCCCAGGGTGCCCGGATGTCAGCTCTTCTTCTCGAGAAGCGCCCGGATAGCCTTCAACTCGTCGAGCATCTGAACCTCGGTTGTTTTCACTGAAGGAACCGTCCCTCCTGTTCCCGTGCCATCCCCTCCTATAGTTGCCCTTACCATGCTCCGGATCAGCTCCCGGAGTTCTTCTGCATGCACGATGGCCTCGATCCGTATCTCAGCCTGGGCCTGGGCCGAGTAGCCTGCGGTCTGGATGGAGATGGTCGAGATGCCAAGTCTCCGCATCACTGGTCCCTGCCTGATGTCCAGGTTCGTGATCCGATTGTACGGGACGATTCCGGTCCGGCGGAAGATGACCCCCCGTTTCCAGCGCATCTCGTCCTCATGGAGTTCGTACCACATGCTCTCGTAGTAGAGTTTGGTCCAGAGGGCGAACAGGATGACTATCACCACCATGCCTCCGATGATACCGAAAAATATCCCGGTATCGATTGCTGATGAAAGGTACATCGAAAAAGGGATCACGATGACCAGGAACACCATCAGGAAGAGAAAGTCGATGATGAACCAGGTTACCAGTGACGGCGAGGGTTTGAACGGCGTATTGAGAGGGAAGTGGTCGTTTTGCATGGTACTCCTGGGGGGACGGGTGAGATAAGGATATCTTGGGAAAAGGAAGAAATGGACAGTCTTGATCGAAACAGAAGAAATAATGTAGCTCTTCCACACACTGTCAAGTATCCAGGAGGGCAGAACCGGGCATGCGTTGGATCAATCCATATGCAGTTGTTGCTGGCGTCGTGAACCGGTTTCCACGAGCAGTTCTCGTAACGATGGTCGCCCTCGCCATCGTGGCAGTAGTGTTCATGGGGGCAATTCCGCCCTATACGATCTCGGACGAGTACATGGACAAGAACGCTCCCGAGGGGGTTGTCTTTGACACCTACAGCAACCGCTACATGCAGGACACCTACATTCTCCTGATCCATGCGGGGGATATCACGGACCCGGAACTCCTTTCCGACCTCCTCATTCTCGAGGAGCAGATCCGCCGTATCGATGCGGTCAGTTCGACGACCACCGTTGCAGACGTGGTTGCACAGTCCAACGGCGGGGTAATCCCTGGCACGAGGGCAGAAGTCCAGGCAATCATTGACAGCCTCCCCCCCGACATGCGGCAACAGTTCGTTCCCGACCCGCAGACCCTCTTCGGGTACATCCTCATCGACCAGGGGTTGCCTACGGACAAATCCTTTACAATCGAACCGGTCGTTGTCGGTACCATTGCACAGGCTACCCTCCCGCCGGGAGTATCTATCGAAGTGACCGGCAATACGCCACTTAACTACGAAATCTTCGTGGCGATGATGATCGGCTTCGTCCTCCTGGTCATCGCCGCGATGGTGCTCATGCTCGTCATGAAATACCTCCTCTGGTCCAAGATACGATACTGGATACTCCCGGTCGTGCTCCTCACCTTCGGGCTGTTCTATACCTTCGGTCTCATGGGCATCTTCGGGATACCCGCGAACGATGGGGCTATCGCGGCATTCCCCATTCTCCTCGGGCTCGGCATCGATTACGCCGTCCAGTTCCACTCGCGGTTCGACGACGAGTGCCGCGTTCGCGACCGGAAGGAAGCGCTCTCACTGACGATCACCGCGGCGGGTCCTGCAGTCCTCACTGCTCTCGTGGCAACGAGCCTCGGGTTCCTGGCAATGTTCATCAGCCCGATCCCCATGATCCGGACCTTCGCACTGGTCTCCATCCTCGGGATAGTCTGCTGCTACCTCACTGCGCTTTTTGGGTTCGGGGCATTTGCCCATGTTTTGGGGTACGTCCCGAAGGCCCCCGGAAACACCATCGCAGACCGCATCATGACCGTCTATGATACCGGTCTTACCGCGATCTCATCCGGGGTCGTGAAAATTGCCGTTCCGATTGTGCTCGTCGCGGTCGTCATTGCGTTGGTAGGTATCTCGGTCGACCCCGGAATCCCCGTCGACGCTTCACAACAGTCGTTTGCACCGTCAGACATGACGGCTGTGGTCGTTGCAGACGAGGTCGAGTCGATTGCAGGATCGCTCACCCCCCTGCCGCTCTACGTCCAGGGCCTCGATCCCCGGACGATACCAGGGATCACGTGGACCGATCGTTTGTGCGGCCTTCTGGAGGAAAACTACGATAAAATCTCAAGCATCGACAGCATGTCTACCCTCGTCCGCTCGTACAACAACGGCGTTCTCCCCATAAACCAGGCAGAACTCGACCGCGTGCTCGCGTCCATCCCGCCTGATCAGATCATTCCGTACCAGGTCGATGATACCACCTCTGTCATCAGGATCAACACGCTCGCGATGGAGATCAACGAACAGGTCGCCTTTTCGGACAACGTTGAGCGGGATATCGCCTGGCTCGGGCCGCCTCCCGGGACAATGGTCACCCCGACCGGGTCCTTTACCCTTTACACCATCCTCACCAGCCAGGTGATCGAAGACAAAGACAAGATGACATATCTCGGGTTTGCCCTGATATTTGTCTTCCTGCTGCTCGTATACAGGAAGGGGATTGCCCTGACGCCGCTTGTCCCCATCATCTGCGTTCTCGGATGGAACCCGATCGCGATGATCCTGCTCGGGCAGAGCTATAGCATCCTGACCGCGGTCCTTGGCTCGATGACGATAGGGATTGGATCCGAGTATACGATTCTCATCATGGAGCGGTATCTCGAGGAGTACCAGGAGTCCCACGATAGGATAGCAGCGATGCAGCGGGCGGTCCGGAAAGTTGGCACCGCTGTCACGGTGTCAGGACTCGTTACCGCGGCAGGCTTTTCCGCGCTCATGCTGTCGTCCTTCCCGATCCTCTCCGGATTCGGGCTTGCGACCGTAGTCGTGGTCATCCTCTCGTTGATAAGTGCGGTCGTGGTGATGCCTGCGACCCTCGTGGTTGCCAGCCGTTTCGGAGCGGCAAAATCTATTCCGTAAACCTCATTATTTGAGGGTACGGTGGCATTTCTTTCACCATTTTCTCACCCTCTCAAAGGATCTCATCTCTCTCACTCCAGGGGTTGCGCCTTCGGCTCACCCTATCGATGTGGCATCCCCGATGATACGATAGGGCTCAATCAAGCACAAATAGTTCTTCAGCATTGATTGGGGCATCACTTGTTTGCAGGGAGGGAAGAACTTCGATAAGTGATTTATTTTCCGACGTGATTTATAAGAAAGATTGGTGGTGAAAAAAGCACAATACCCTGTTTTACTGGTTCCTGTGTTTTCGCCAGGCTGACCACCCGGCATAGGCGAGGATTACGCCGACACCCGCAAGTGCAATCATGAGCGCGGGGTTCCCGGTTACTGCATCGGTGCCTTCGGGGGACTGGACGCTGACCCCGAGGCTCGCCCTGTCCGAGAGCATCAGGGCTCCGAGCCCGTCCCGGTATTTCACCTCGGTATCGAGCGGGTACTGTTTCCCTGATAGTGCCGATTTTGCCGAAATTTCAAACTGAGCGGTCCGTGTTTCACCAGGCCCGAGAAATCCGAGCACAGCAGAGTCCGTTGCAGGCACTATAACCTGGCTCCCGATGATCCGTGCCTCGGCATTGGTTGCAGGGGAATCCCCCGTATTGGTGTACGATACATTGATGAGGGCTGTTCCACCCGGGCTTATCACGATACCGGGGCTTTCCACTCTGAACTCGGCCCCTTTTGCCACCGGTATCCCGACAGGGACGGAAGGAGTAGTACGGGTGCTGCCATCGCTCTCGCGATATGTCCCTTGAAGGACTGCAGGATACACCCCGGCTACGGTGTGGTCTTTTATAGCGATCCTCACCCGCACTGGTGCGGTCTCACCGGGTTCGAACTGCCCGATATACGTGCTGCCTTCAACGACCTGGAAGGTCACGTTGTCGAACGGATTAATAGTAAAGACGACCTCGCTTCCTGTCGCATGGCCGACATTTTTCACCTCACCGGTCAGGTATCCCTGGCTCCCCGGGACGAGGTTCTCCTGCTCCACGTGGAGGAGAGCCGGCCTGACCTCGGACTTGATGGTGATCCCGACCGGAATGGTCAGTGACATCTCGCGGTAGAGCGGTTTGATCGTCGTATATTCTGCCCCTGTCATTGGTATCGCATAGATGTAACGGTACGTCAGATTGAGGAGGATGGTGCGGGTGCCCGGGAGAGCTTCCTCGTCAACGGTCCCCTGGACGGTGAGGGGGACTTTCTCCCCTGGGCTGATATCCCCGACCAGGACAGGCGGAGTTTTTACGCTGACCGGTGCATCGGACCCCAGGGGGCTCACCACAAGCCCGAGGGCCATGCGGGGGTCGTAGATATCGGGGGCGAGGAGCGGGGCGACCTGGACGGATGTGTCCTGGTCCTCGTTCGTCAGAACGACGGTCATTGCGAAGGTGTCGCCAGGGTAATAACTGGGATCACCCACGACTTGTGCCGAGAGAACCGGCTCGAGACCTGTGTCGAGATACGTGTACCCGAGAGCGATGCAGGGGGAGGCTGTCATGGTAATGCAGAGGAGGACCACCGCCATGAGGCGGGTGGAACGCTGCAATGCGAGATATCTCATGGCGCCTTGCCTTGGGACTCTGTCTTCTTTTTCCGGCGGTACCAGAGGAACGCTCCCCCCGCGATGACGAGTATCGCAAGGACCGCACCGGCCATCCCGGTTGCCGAATCGGCCTGGACGTCTATCAGCACCGGGATATTGTCGGAGGTGTAATCAGTTGCGCCCTCGTCGGTGTACCGCACCTCGGAGTCTGCCGAGTACGTCTTTATCATGGCACTGCCATCGGTTTTCACGCTGAACAGGGCGGTAGCGGACTCTCCAGGGCCGAGGTCACCGAGATAGGCGGTGTCGTCGTCGCTCGAAAACGGGTTGATGACGCTGATACGGGCCTTCGCATTGTAGACCGTTGAGTTTCCGGTATTCCTGTAGGTAACGCTCACGGTGCTTTTCGTGCCGGGATGGACGACCGATGGAGCGCTCACCCGTTCGAACGAAACCTTGTCCTGGAACGATACCCCGGCAGTGACCGATGGCGAGGTCGCAGCAGCGCCCTCGAAGTCTTTGTATGCCGCATAGAGGGACAGGGGATAAGAAAGCCCCGGGTCCGCATCGTCCGAAACCGCGACCTTGAACCTCGGCTGGGCGGTGCTACCCGGAGGGAACTCCCCGATATAGACACTGTTGCTGAACGGAATGAACGGACTCGCCCCTTCGGGGACAAGGAAGAGGGACGTGCCGATCCCTGTGTCCTGGCCGGTGTTCCTGATGGTGAAATCGATGACCCCCTCCCCTCCTGCAGAGAGGTCGTTACTCTGGACCTTTTCGACGGCGAGAATCACCATCCGCCTGATTTCTATCGGCAATGGAAGTACGGTCTCATTTTCCTTGAAATAGTACGTCATGTCAGCGGTACCCTGCTGCTCGATCCGGGGCACATAGCTGTAGCTGATTCTCGCAAGCATTGTATAATTACCCGCCGGGGCGGCCTGTGGTACGTCGACAATGAAGGTTACCGGGACTATCTGTCCGGCTTGAACCTCCCCTATGATCTGAGGGTTGGATCGCACCACCACCGGGGCATCTCCGGGGAGGAGCTCGATTTCAGTGGACTTTGCGGTGGTGGGGAGGTACATGGGCTGCATCGAGAGGTAATTATAGGTTTCCAGCGTGATGGTGCCCTTGTTCCCGATGGTCACCGGGAGCTCTTCGGTCGCCCCGGGTATCAGTTCAGAGGTCGATCCGAGGGAGACAAAAAGATCGGGCCCACCCGAGAGGTAGCGGTCCCCTGCCAGACAGGGGGTTATCGATAGTCCGATCCCGATACATGCGATTAAAATCCCCGTCATGATTCCTAAGCGATCCATCCAGACCATTCCCCGACCAATATCAGATGTGATGGTATTACGGGTCGGATTGTATTAATCTACCTATATCGTGATGGGCAAGAAGGAGCGAGGTCGGGGGAACTGCCCGCTTCCTGTGGCAGTTGAGTACATGATCAGCCCTGGGTTGCTCGAAAGAGGGGAGAACTTCCTTGTCCCGCTAAGATCTAAGTTTGAAAAAAGTGAGTTACGCCCCGGCCGGGATTTGAACCCGGGTCAAAAGCTCCGCAGGCTTCTAGGATGTCCACTACCCTACCGGGACACGATCAGATGGAGATCTGACCATAATCATATCATTTCATTTCATAAATAACTGTGCGTTTCTTCGACCGGAGGAACCTGACCGGAGGAGGGTCCCCCTAAGAATGATTCATTTACGGGACGCAAAAATCCGGGAAGAAAATGCTGGAGTTATTTTCACATAAACAGCCTGTGAGCCCCGATTTCAGGATGCGGGCTACATTATGAAAATCACGAAGTGATATTCATTGGAAAAAAGGATTATTTCTTCTCTACCTTGTCTTCCTTCAGCACCTTCTTGGCGATGATAAATACCACGAAGGCCACGATGATGAAGTAGATCAGGTCAGCAAGGAACTTGCCCCAGGTGATCACGATCGACCCTATGGTAATGGATGCGGTCTGCCATGCACCCCCAGGGATAAAGAACGTGATGATCGGCATCAGGATATTGTCCACCAGTGACTTGATCAATGCCGTTGCAGCGACACCGATAATGAATGCGATGGCCAGGCCGATGACCTTGTATTCATACAGGAAATCCATGAACTCTTTCATCATACTCATTTAGTTCTACACCTCACAAATTGTTTAATAAAAGTGTTGATAGTGTTTCAATTTAAAGGAATCGGTCAATGAATGAAAAAATAAGCACATTTCAGGCTAAATATGGTCTTTTCACAATAAATTCTGTCTTTCTCTCTGAACGAGATTCAGACCATGTTACTGTAGGCGTGGCATAATTATTGATGATGATCAGGTTTCTACAGCCAGAGACCTTTTCCTCATCTCATCAAACGAGATATCTTTCAGGAAATGTAAAATGCCAGTCAATTCAATGATAGTTATATAAATAACCCAATATTATGGTATACTTGGTGAAGTTGAATGGGATTTAAAGATGAAGTATTAACCCAGATTGCCGCCCTGTTGACCGCCGCCTTTGGGCTGGTCGCTGCACTGGCATGGAATGGAGCAATCCAGGCATTGTTCAAACAGGTGTTCGGTACGGCTGACAGCCTTAACGCACAATTGATCTATGCAGTCATAGTCACCATCATTGCGGTGATTGTTACCATCTGGATTGCACGGGCTGTAGCCCATGCAAAGGGCGAAGAGAAGAAGTAACCTTTTTCATTTTTTTGGGATTCTCCCTACTCTGAATCTTACTCTCTGCCCACATACACCTTCAGAATGGATCTGATGCGGGTATCAGAGTATTGAACCTTCTTCCCGGCATGATATGTCTGATTTCTGATCCACTTATATGCCAGTATTGACAAATATTCACGTCAGGCCATGATCATCCTCCGCTGCCGCGCCTGCAACGGGACAGGCGAGGTCACCAATGAGCAGTACAGGATCTGCCAGGCACTCAAGTCACATGCCGCAAAGCGGTACTTCCATTATCCCATGGAAGAGGTGGCAGGAGACGAGAACGAGCAGCAGAAACATGATGCCTGCAATGGTGTCCCGGAGAAAGTGGACTGCCCCATCTGCGAGGGGGCAGGTGAGGTATCCTTTGAGGAGGATGACTGGGAACTGAGAATCGTTGCCGATGAGGATGACCATCTCGAGGAATAGGCCGTTTTTTTATGCAGTGGATGTATGGATTGGTACCTTTCCAATACCAGCTTCGTTAAAGATCCCGTAGCTTCTGCCCGAACTCCGGGAGGAAATCCTTTTTCCGCGACATGACCCCGGGAAGATGTACCGGCTGGGCATCGAGGCCGAGCGAAGAGAGGACAACAAGGTCCCCGGCGGCAAAGAGGTGGCTGTGGTTCCCGATGACATTGGTGAACAGCACGAGGTAGAGATCGGCTGCATCCTCCTTTCTGAGCCGTTCGAGAACGGCCCTGATCTCATCGTCGCGGCCCTGGAGGAATTCATCGGATGCCATCATCACCTGCGATATGACAACCTCCCTCCCGAACAGCGAATACCGCTTCGTGTCCCGGGAGAGGAGAACCGGGAGGGGGGTATGGTCAAGATCCATCCCCTTCTGGATCAGCTCTGTCCCGAACGCGACCGGATCAAGGCCGCATATTCCCGCAAGGTACGCCACCGCCTTTTCATCTGCTGGGGTAGTCGTGGACATCTTCAGCACCAGGGTATCCGAGAGGATCCCGGCAAGGAGGATCCCGGCGACCGGGCGGGACGGGTCCTTTCCGGCCTCCATGAACTTCATCGCGATGATGGTGGAGGTGGAACCGACGGGCTCATTCTGGAACCTGACCGGTTTCAAGGTCGTGATCGCCCCGAGCCGGTGGTGATCGATCACTTCGAGGATCTCGGCTGCCTCGATCCCGTCCACCGCCTGCCCATACTCGTTGTGGTCGAGGAGGATCACCTGTTTCTGTATCTCGCCAAGGAGGGTATTCCGCGAGATCGTGCCCAGGAGCCTTCCCTCCTTGTCTACCACGCAGGCAGTCCTATACTTTGAATCAGTGACCGCCTTCTTTGCATAGGTGAGGGTGTCATCGAGCCGGAGGACCGGGACATCGGTGGCAAGGACAGAGCCTGCCGGCAGCGAGAGGTGCACCATCCTCCCGACCGAGAATGCATCGAGCGGGCTTGCCAGGATTGATACCCCCTTCGCAGCGGCAGCGTCGAGCGTGCGGCTCCCGGCAGGGGCTCCTTCTGCAATCACGAGAGCTGCTATCCCCGAGGAGATGAGGGCGAGCTGGGCAGGCTCGTTGTCTCCCACCACGGCAACATCCTCTGGTGTCAGCCGGGAGAGGGCAACGTGGAGGGCATCGATCACGATCTCCACCCTCCCGCAGATCTCGCGTTTCCCCTCGACACAGATGCGGGCGTCCAGGATCCGTGCCAGCGTCCCAAGGGCGATGGGGCCGATGGAGAGCGATGCATCGCGCCTGGGAGTCACATATGCCTTTGCCAGCCCGTGCTCGCTGACGAGCCCGAGGAACTTCCCTTCGTTGTCAATGATCGGGATGTTCCTGATCTCGTACTCGTCCATCATGGCCGCGACATCGATGGTGGGCATGTCCGCAGGAGCCTTCTGGGTATAGAAGAACGGAATATCGCCGACATTCGGCTCGACGCTGGATATCTCGAACGGTGCAGTGAGCCCGAAGTATCCCAGGGCAAACCTGGTCTCGGCATTCAGGTCCCCCGAGTACGAGGCGATGAACCGTCCCGGTTCCCGGGAGTTGAGGAGATCGGTATACCCGATCACGCTCCCGATGCTGTCAGTATCAGGCTGGCGGTGCCCGATCACGTACACCTTCTGCACAATCTCTCCCTTCGCGCTTATCCCACTATACTGTGAAGTACACAGGTTTAACCCTCACCTTCGGATCAGCCCGGGAATACCGCATAGCGAATCACGGTAAAAACCTGTCACCGGAGATTACCGTGATGAGGATATCTATATGCTTGGAGGAGAGATTTGATCCCGCAGAAAGAATGAAAAAGATTGTTATCCGCGGGGCTCGGCAACATAACCTCAAGAATATCACTGTCGAGCTACCGCGGGACCAGTTCATCGTCATCACCGGCCTCTCCGGTTCAGGCAAGTCAACGCTCGCGTTCGATACCATCTATGCCGAAGGCCAGCGGCGATACGTGGAATCGCTCTCGGCATACGCCCGGCAGTTCCTCGGACTGATGAGCAAACCGGACGTGGATGCCATCGAGGGGCTCTCCCCGGCCATCTCCATCGAGCAGAAGAGCACCAGCAAGAACCCGAGGAGCACGGTCGGCACGGTCACCGAGATCTACGATTACTTACGACTCCTCTTCGCCCGGATCGGGACCGCATACTGCCCGGTGCACAACATCCGGATCGAGTCGCAGTCCCCTGAACGGATCGCGGATACCATTAGGGAAAAGATGACCGGGACCGTTACCATCCTCTCCCCGGTGGTCCGGCAGAAAAAGGGCACCTACCAGCAGCTGATAAAAGACCTGAACCGCGAAGGATACCTCCGGGTGCGGATCAACGGCGAGATACAGCGCACCGATGAGGAGTTCACGCTCGAACGCTACCGGAAGCATGACATCGAGATCGTTATCGACCGCTTGGATCCTTCAGACCGTTCCCGGCTTGCGGAGGCGTGCGAGGCTGCCCTCGCCAGGTCGGGCGGGCTGTTGATTGTCATGGATGAGGCAGGGGACGACACCCTGTTCTCGGCTACCATGGCGTGCCCGGTCTGCGGGGTCACCTTCGAGGAACTCCAGCCACGGATGTTCTCGTTCAACAGCCCCTTCGGGGCGTGCGAGGAGTGCAACGGGCTTGGGATAAAGATGGAATTTGACCCCGACCTGATCATCCCGGACCGGTCCCTCTCGATTGCTGACGGAGCGGTCGCCCTGTACCGGAACTTCCTTGATGGCTACCGGAGCCAGTATCTTGCCGCGGTAGCCCGCCACTACGGGTTCTCCATCTTCACCCCGATCGTGGAGATCAGTGAAGAGCAGTATAATGCCCTGATGTTCGGCTCTGACGAGAAGATCAAGTTCTCCATGAGCATGAAGAACGGTGAGGGGCACTGGGCTCATACCGGATCGTGGGAGGGACTCCTCCCCCAGGCGCAGCGCCTCTACCACCAGACCCAGTCCGAGTACCGGAAACGCGAGCTCGAACGCTTCATGCGGATATCACCCTGCCAGCGCTGCGGGGGAAAGAGGCTCAAGGAGAAGGTCCTCGCCGTCAGGGTGCAGGACAAGTCCATCATCGATATCACCGATATGCCCGTAGGGGACTGCATCCGGTTCTTCCGTGACCTCGCCCTGACCGAGAAAGAGGCAGAGATCGCACGGCAGATCCTGAAAGAGATCAATGCACGGCTGGACTTCCTCGAGAAGGTCGGGCTCGGATACCTCACCCTCTCACGAAATGCCGGCACCCTTTCCGGCGGCGAGGCGCAGCGTATCCGCCTGGCAACCCAGATAGGGTCCAACCTGATGGGGGTGCTGTATGTG